>ERZ779797.72-NODE-72-length-40633-cov-3.215881_pt1 | contig 40633 bp, 35 predicted proteins | sample MGYA00511886_ERZ779797 | MGnify/ENA primary metagenome ERZ779797 (study PRJEB29588, sample SAMEA2155055) | human gut metagenome | biome: human gut; feature: human-associated habitat; material: faeces | place: Denmark | collected 2008/2010 ... | reverse complement strand
GAGGCCACAGGCGCAGCGAATCACTACGAGGACAACATTCCCGCCGAAACGAAGCAGCGCCGCCTCGACCAACTGATGGCCGTGCAACAGGAGGTGAGCGCGGAGATAGAAGCCGCCCAGGTGGGGCGTGTTTTGGAAGTGGTGATCGACCGCAAGGAGGGCGACTACTATGTGGGACGAACGGAGTACAGTTCGCCCGAAGTCGATCCAGAAGTGCTCATCCCGGTCAGCGACGGAATGTTGCGCGTGGGCACTTTCTACCAAGTGGAAATCACGGACTCCAGCGAGTTTGACCTCTACGGCAAACGAGTCAAAAAAAGCAAGTGAGCCACACAATAACGGAAAGATAGCAATCTCGTATGAACAACAAGGAATACATTGCAGCACTTGCGGGCAAGCTCGGCTACCCGCAGGAGCAGACCCAGAAGATGGCAAAGACACTCATAGAGGCTATGGGCCATCATTTTGAGAACGGCGAATCGGTCGTGGTCAACGGCTTTGGCACGTTTGAGGTGCGCAAGCGGTTGGAACGGGTCATCATCAATCCTGCTTCTGGACAGCGCATGCTGGTTCCTCCCAAGCTCGTACTGGGATTCAAGCCGTCTTCCATCATCAAGGATCAATATAAGAAGGGAGGAGGAGAGTAGTTATGGCCAAATCCACATTGCAAGCCATCGCAGCCGTCATCGCTGATCGCTACGAGCTGAAAAACAGCGATGCCACGGCCTTTGTTGCCGCGTTCTTTGACCAAATACGAGAGGGACTGGCGCAGGACAAGCAGGTAAAAGTGCGCGGCCTTGGTACGTTCAAGCTTCAACCGGTCAAAGCGAGAGAGAGTGTCAATGTCAATACGGGGGAACGCCTCGTCATCAACGGTCACGACAAGATGGCATTCACGCCCGACAATGCGATGAAAGAGCTCGTCAACCGTCCTTTTGCAGATTTTGAAACCGTGATGATCAAGGATGGAGTCAATATCGATGCCATTCCCACACCTGCAGAATCAACCACTGATGAGGATGGTGACGAATGTACCACCGAAACTACGCCTACCGAGACAGAGAGTGAGTCGTCAGCACAAAACCACCAGCCCGCAACAGAGGAAAGACCTCCTGTCGTCGATGAAGGACACACCAACAGAGATGAACCGCAACCAGTTGTAAAAGAAGCACTTCCCGCCGAAGAGGAACCGCTACAAGCGGAAGAGGATCATCAACCTTCAGTAGATAAGAACTCTCTCGCTACAGAAGAAGATCAGCCTCATGATGAAGAGGTCAAGGGGCAGTCCGATGAGGAGCAGACGTCGTCTGATAAAGAACAGAACGAAGAAGAGAATGAGCAACCTACGGTCGAGAATGACCAGCAGGTCATAGAGACGCAGACCAAAGAAGAATCACCATCAGCGGCCACGGTGCCAACACCACCTCAAAGGGTTGTTACTCGTCCCCGCAAACCCACACCCATGGAGCGCTTCTCGCAACTAATGGGAGATGATGAGGACGAAGAAGAACAGGTCCATAGCAACGATGACAAAGCCATTGTTGACGATTCTGACGAGAAACAAGAAAGCGCTTTAGAGAGCGAGGTTCAATCAACAGTCTCAGAAGAGGTTGAGCAAGAATCACCAAGTATTACTTCTACACAAGGAGCCACCGAGAAAGAGTGCGATTCTCCTGAAAAAGCAAAGACAGAGCCCGAGAGAGAAACTCCTCTTTCAGACCGCGCTGACTCAGACAACACAGAGGAGTCGCAAGCAGAAGAAACATGCTCTGAAGAGAATATAGAGGAAACTTTGGATGCAGAGGAAACCAAAGATGAAGTGAGAACCAAAGGTGATGTGGAATCAACAGAAGAGAAAGAAACCATAAAAGCTCCAGAAGAGGAGAATTCTACGGTTGAGGAAGATTCCAAGGTCGAGGAGAACTCTACTGATTCTGCTACAGAGGAAACTTCCCTTTGGGCAGATCCCGAGAACGAGGATGACAAGATGGAAACCCCGCAGGGCCATTTGGTCCGCAATGTTGTCCTTCCTATCGTAGCTCTGTTGTCTGTGATTGCCATTGCCACAGGAGCATATTACTACGGTAAGTCGCAGCAGGAGATCCCACAAAGACCTACCACTCCCGAGGTGGAAAAGCCACAATCTTCTGCCCCGCAACCAGCGAAGGCCAATGACTCCGCACAGGCCAAGGTCGAGAATTCAACCAAGACTGAAAATAAGACAGAGGTTCAAACGGACCAAGCACAGAAGAAGGAAGTGGTTGCCGAAAGTAAGGAAACCAAACAGGTCACCCCCGAGGGTATCGACTTGGCAGCAGCCAACAATTACCGAAAACTCCGCTATGGCGCTTACCGCATCATTGGTGTAGAGAAGAAGGTGGTGCTGCGCCCAGGAGAGACTATGGCCAAGGTTTGCCGACACACCCTTGGCAAAGATATGATTGGCTATTTTGAGGCTATCAACGGCCAGAAACGCCGATCGCCTGGCGACACGATTTTGGTACCCAAGGTGGAGTTGCGCCCAGAATATCGCAAATAGTCGGCAGACGCCGCTCCAGCTTACCGCTCCAGCCCATACCAACCCAGATGGTAGAACACCCATCGCTGCCCTCTGACTTGGTATGGGTTGTTGTGTTTTGGAGCACTTTGGTTTTAACTAAAAAACAGAGTAAGAGAACAGAAGTTTTCTTCGCAAAAACAAAGGTCTAAGACCCATCGCAACCCCACATTATCATCCCCCAGCATGAAAAACACAGGGTAAAAGTTAAATTAACGCTTTTATATTTTTGTATGTGAGAAAAATGTCGTACTTTTACACCTTGAAAACTAAGGCCAAATCGCTTAGAAGCGAAATAAAGGGCCTTCTGGGCCATTTTCTGCCGAAGACGGGGTGATAGTGACCATCCTCTGAATGGGCACAGAAACACCCGTTGCAGTAGCATCGTGACAGGGAATGACCGAGACAATGATGAAATAACAAAAAAATAACAATACTCAATGGACGATTCACAGACGATTGATCAAGACAGGATCATGAAAATCAACATCGAGGAGGAGATGAAGAAGAGCTACATCGACTACAGTATGTCAGTCATCGTAGCCCGTGCCCTCCCCGATGTACGCGATGGATTCAAGCCCGTACACCGCCGTATCCTCTTCGGAATGCGCGGTATTGGCAATTTCAGCAACCAAGCGTACAAGAAATGTGCCCGTGTGGTAGGTGAAGTACTTGGTAAGTACCATCCCCACGGCGACAGCTCCGTCTATGGAGCGCTGGTCCGCATGGGACAAAGCTGGAACATGCGCTATACCTTGGTCGATAGACAGGGTAACTTTGGTAGTGTCGATGGCGACTCACCTGCAGCCATGCGTTACACCGAGTGCCGCCTCTCCAAGATGGGTGAGCACATCATGGACGACATCGACAAGGACACGGTCGATATGGTGAACAACTTTGACGACACGCTGAAGGAACCGGCCGTCATGCCGACGAAGATTCCCAACCTGCTCGTCAACGGCGGCAACGGTATTGCCGTCGGTATGGCAACCAATATTCCGACACACAATCTTGGAGAAGTGATCGACGGATGCTGCGCCTACATCGATGACCCTGAGATCAGCACCGACGGACTGATGCAATACATCCCCGCCCCCGACTTCCCCACAGGTGCCTACATCTATGGCTTGCAAGGTGTAAAAGATGCCTACGAGACGGGAAAGGGACGCATTCTCATGCGTGCCAAGGCCGAGATAGAGAGCGACGACAGCCACGACAAGATTGTGGTCACGGAGATTCCCTACGGTGTCAACAAGCAGCAGCTCATTGAGTATATCGCCGAACTGGTGAAGGAAGGCAAGATCGATGGCATCGCCAATGTCAACGACGAGACGGGCCGACAAGGCATGCGCATCGTCGTTGACGTGAAGCGCGACTCCAATGCCAACGTCATACTCAACAAGCTCTTCAAGATGACGGCCTTGCAGAGTTCATTTGCAGTCAATTGCATTGCGCTCGTCAAGGGACGTCCTTGTCTGCTTACTCTCAAGGACTGTGTGAAAAACTTCGTGGAGCACCGTCATGAGGTGACGATACGTCGCACACAGTTTGACTTGAAGAAAGCCCAGGAACGCGCCCATATCCTCGAAGGTCTCATCATTGCCTGCGACAACATCGACGAGGTGGTACACATCATTCGTGGCAGCAAGACGCCTGCAGACGCCCAAGCCAACCTCGAGAAGCGCTTCGACCTCGACGCCCTTCAGTCGAAGGCCATTGTGGACATGCGCCTCTCCCAGCTTACGGGTCTGCGCATGGACCAGTTGCACGCCGAGTATGACGAACTCATGCAGACCATCAAAGACCTGCAGGAGATCCTTGACAATCCCGAGCGTTGCAAGGAGGTGATGAAAGAAGAACTCCAAGAGGTGAAAGAGAAGTATGGCGATCCTCGTCGCACACAGATCATCGCCGACGAGCATGAGTTCAATGCAGAGGATTTCTATCCCAACGACCCCGTCGTCATTACCATCAGCCACCTTGGCTACATCAAGCGCACGCCGCTCTCCGACTTCCGCGAGCAGGCACGCGGTGGCGTAGGTTCCAAGGGTGCGAAGACAAGGGACAAGGACTTCACCGAATTTATCTATCCCGCCACGATGCACCAGACGATGCTCTTCTTCACCAAGAAGGGCCGCTGCTACTGGATGAAGTGTTATGAGATTCCTGAAGGCGACAAAAACTCCAAGGGACGGGCCATACAGAATATGCTCGCCCTCGATCCGGGCGACAGCGTCAATGCCTTCCTGCGTCTGCGCGGACTGAGTGAGGAGTTTGTCAAGAGCCACTATGTCGTCTTCGCCACCAAGCGAGGCATCGTAAAGAAGACCAGCCTGGAGGCATTCTCCCATCCGCGCAATGTCGGCGTGCGCGCCATCACGATCAACGAGGGCGACGAAGTGGTCGATGTACGTCTCACTAACGGTCGCAACCAGCTCATTCTGGCCAACCGCAACGGTCGTGCCGTCCGCTTCGACGAGACTGATGTCCGTGCGATGGGCCGCACGGCTACGGGTGTCTGTGGCATGAAACCCGATGATGACGGACAGGACGAAGTAGTTGGCATGATCGTCGTCAATGACCCGAAGACCGAGTCGGTGATGGTGGTTTCGCAGGAGGGCTACGGCAAGCGTTCCGAGGTGGAGGACTACCGCATGACCCGTCGTGGTGCCAAGGGAGTGAAGACCCTTAATATCACGGAGAAGACGGGCAAGCTCGTGGCTATCAAGAACGTCACGGACGACAATGACCTCATGATCATCAACCAGAGCGGCATAGTAATCCGCATGGCCGTGGCCGAGGTCCGCGTCATGGGCCGTAATACGCAGGGCGTACGCCTTATCAACCTCACCAAGAAGAATGATGTCATTGCTTCCGTTTGCAAGGTGATGAGTTCGGATTTGGAGGCGAGGGTAGAGGAGGAAAGCCACTCTCAGTGGCAGAAGACCAGCGACGACCTCAAGAGCGACAACACACCGACCAACCTCGCAGCCACAGTCACACCTTCTGATGAGGCTGACAGTCAAAGCGATGAGACTTCGGAGTCTGTTTCTGAAGAGAAAGAATAATCAATAATTAATAACTAACAATTTTATTTTAATAAGAACGACATGAAAAAAATGATGATTGCAGCGATGATGCTCCTCGCGTCATCGGCATCCTTCGCTGGCAACAGCGACGTGCTCAAGGCTATCTTGAAGGCCAAGACCTACACCGAGGCAGCCCAGCTGCTGAGTCAGGGTCTCAATCAGCTGGCCGACAACGCCGAGAAGGCATCCGCCTACAACCACCTGACTCAGCTCGCCCTGAAGACCGTGCAGGCTGACCAGGCAGCAGGCAAGGAGAGCGCAGAGGCCTACGAGGCAGTCGGCAATGCCTTCACCAATGCACAGGAGTGTGTGAAGTATGATGCTCTTCCCGATGCCAAGGGCAAGGTGAAGAACAAGTATGCTGGTCTTGCCGACCAGCTCTACATGATGCGCGGCTTGCTCATCAACGGTGGTGTGTTCTTCCAGAATGCCAACGATGATGCCAACGCCTACAAGTATCTTGCCGAATATGTGGAGACCGCAGAGTGGCCGATGTTCGCCAAGTTCGACATCAGCAAGGACGAGAACCTCAGTGACATCGCCTACTACGCCACCTACTATGCCTACCAGAACCAGGATTGGGCCAAGGCCGAGCGTTATGTGAAGTACGCCATCAAGAGCCCTGAGCGCAGCAAGGACGCACAGCAGCTGGAGCTGGCTATCCTCGGCGCACAGCTCAAGACCCATGAGGACTCCGTGGGCTACGCCAACAAGCTGGAGCAGAAGTTCGCTGAGGATCCCGAGAACGTCAGCGTCTTCACCCTGCTCGTCACCACGCTGAGCAACATCGGCCAGCAGGCCAAGGCCGACCAGATTGTCGAGGCTGCTCTGAGCAAGAATCCTAACAACTATGGCGCATTGGTCATGAAGGGCCAGTTTGAGAGCCAGAAGAAGAACTATGAGGCTGCTGCCGACGCCCTCGTCAAGGCATTGCCCCTCGCTGCCGACGACGCTCAGCGCATCGCCATCAACGCTTCAATTGGCCAGTGCTACTTCTACCACGCCCAGGAGGCTGTCGCCCGTGTCAAGGGTGTGATCGCAGGTCCTACGAAGGAGCAGTTCGACAAGGTTTACAACAAGGCCATCGAGTATCTCCTCGTTGCCAAGAACCTCGATGTCAACCACGAGAGCAAGCGCCTCTGGGCTTACCCGCTCTATGGCTGCTACTACTTCGTCAAGGGTGAGAAGGCTCCCGAGACCGAGGCTGCTGCAGCTGACGCAGGCATCTCTGGCGAGTAATCGATGCTTTCTAACTATCAAAATCATTGTGCCCTCACTCCTTTCCACAAGGCAAAGGAGTGGGGGCGTTTTGGCTTCTTCCTTTTTTGGTTGCTCTTCGTCCTACCCTTGCCGTCACTTGCACAGGAGACCGCACGTGAGGCAGCAACCTTGTCCCGTCGGGCAGCAACAACCTTCCATCTGCTGCAACACTACCAAAAGGCCGACTCCATCGCGTTCTACCAGCATGTGGTTGAGACAATGCGCCTCTCCCTACGCAGCGACTCCCTCGACCGTCTCCCTGACAAGAAGGGACGCATCAAGCCGCGCTGGCAGGAAGAAAACACCAAGCGAATAGTAGTTCTTCACCCCTTGCTTATCAACGCTGGCGTCTATTTCTCTCGCCACCAATACCCCATGATGGGGGTGGACGCGCTGAAACTCTACCTTACCTCCCGCCAACACCCCTCTCTGATGAATACAACCGACGAACAGGGCGTAGCCTACTACTACCTTTCCATCATCTATTTCCAGTCTCATGGCTACCGCCAGGCAGATCAGTATGCCGATATGGCGATGGAATACGCCGAGCTTGCACTCCCGGCCGCTGAGATGAAGGCGCGCTGCATGCATGCCACTATGACCACCGAGGCCGACTCGATACGCTATCTCGCCGTTCTTCATGAGTTCTACACCTCCGATCCCTCCAACCCTACATACTTTGCTTGGATCATGCAGTTCTACGAACATCCTACGCCCCAACACAACATCGATCAGTTTATCGACAGCGAACTGGAGCAAAATCCTCACTCCGTCACGCCATGGATCCTCAAAGGCGAAGTAGCCATGCACAACCGCCACTGGATGGAAGCCGTGGAAGCCTACCGTGAGGCCGACGCTATTGACGACACCTCCATCCCCGTCATCTATAATATAGGACTTTGCCTGACCTACGAGGCGCATGCGCGAGAGGACCGTATCGCCCTGGCCCGCTATCTTTCCAAAAGGCGATCATCAGCAGACAACCAGGAGTCACCATCCGACCACCCCTCTCACCCCAATGATCCAAAGCAACCTTTCAACAACCAGCAAGTGGAGGATGACGGCCTCACCATCCATTTTCTTTGGCAAGAGGCTTCTCGCTATCTGGAACGCGTAAGGGAAATGGACCCACGCCGCAATAAAGTCGATTGGGTCACACCACTCTGCACCGTCTATGAGAAATTGGGCAAAAAGACGGAGGCTGACGAACTTCGTCCTCTCGTAAGGACAAGATAGGTGATTTCAGACCACAGCACACCATGCGCATTCTGCCTCGCAAAATAACACAATGGAATGTGCTGGTCACAAAATATAATGATAGAACACGCGGATTATGAAATGATTTTCGTAATTTTGCTGGCCAATATAATACACCGTCTGTAGCGGTGGTGACACTCGTACGAACGAGGCAGGACGAGAGCAGGACGGGCATGTCCCGTCTGTATCCGTCGCAACCAACTCTTTACATTTATGATCAAGTCATTTTTAACTTACGTTGCTGAGGACATATACAAACGCTACGGGGCGGACCTTAGTCGGCTGACGGTTGTTTTCCCCAACAAGCGTGCGGCTCTCTTTCTCAACCAGGAACTGGCGCGCATGGCCGAGAAACCCATTTGGGCTCCGGCCTACGTCACCATCAGTGAGTTGTTTCGGAGCCGTTCCCAGCTCTCTATAGCCAACCCCATCCAGTCTGTCTGCCTGCTGCATAAGAGCTATACCTCCGTCACAGGCATTGACGAGGCACTCGACCACTTCTTCGGATGGGGGCAATTGCTTTTGGCCGACTTTGACGACATCGACAAGAATATGGCCGATACACAGCAATTGTTCCACAACGTGCGCGATCTCCACGAACTGGACAGCATCGAATATCTCGACGAGGAACAGAAACAACTCATCATGCGCTTCTTCGGCAATTTCACTGGCGACGAAACCCAACTGCGAAAAAAGTTTATCAGTCTGTGGTCAAATCTCTACAATGTTTATGCCGACTACCGTCAGCGGCTGCGGGAACGCGGGCTGGCCTATGAGGGTATGTTATACCGTGACGTGGTGGAGCACGATAAAGGCGAATTGCCTGGCGACCACTACCTCTTCGTCGGCTTCAACGTGCTACAAAAGGTGGAGCAACGTCTCTTCGACCAACTGCGAGAGGAGGGGAGGGCAGCCTTCTACTGGGACTACGACTATTATTACACCCACCTTGCTGACCATGAGGCGGGCACCTATGTCCGCCAGTGGCCCAGCTGCTACCCCAACGCCCTCGACGATGCGGACGAAGACCTCTACGGACAACTCGGCAGAGAGAAACGCATACGCTTCTTGTCAGCACCAACGGAGAACCTGCAAGCTCGCTATATTTCTACATGGCTACGGGAGAACGAACGCTACAAGGACGGAAAGCGAACGGCGGTGGTACTCTGCGACGAACACCTGCTTCCCACTGTCATCCATAGTATCCCCTCCGAGGTGGAGATGGTAAACGTGACGACAGGCTACCCACTACAGCAGACTCCAATTGCCTCGTTTCTCACTCAGCTAATAGCGGTCCAGACGGATGGTTTCTCCCTCAAAGAAAGCCGTTATAAACTCGCTTTCATAGAGCGCGTGCTACGCCATCCCTATGCCAAGTTTGTATCTCCATTGGTCACCGACTTGCTCGCACGCCTTATCGCCGCCAAACGATTCTACATCTCACGCGAGGATTTGTCAGAGGACGAAGGGCTCCACCTGATCTTCCGGGAACTGCCAAACGGACCTCTTGGCGAGGTGGATGCGTTACAGTTGACGGAGTGGCTTGCAGAGGTGACGCGCAGTGTGGCAATGGGTGGTCCCAACGGCAAGGCCCCACTCTTCCAGGAGTCTGTTTTCCGCATGTTCACTACGCTGCAACAACTTGCCAAACTCATTGCAGACGGTGACCTTGATGCCGACCTGACCATCCTCCGCCGACTCATCACCCAGCTGGTGGGCGCCACCTCCGTACCCTTTCATGGCGAACCAGCACGAGGTGTCCAGGTGATGGGTGTGCTGGAGACGCGCAACCTCGACTTCGACCATGTGCTCATCCTTTCGTGCAACGAAGGGAATATGCCCAAGGGAGTTGATGATGCATCGTTCATACCCCACGCGCTGCGTGCAGCCTACGGACTGACAACGATCGATAACAAGGTGTCCATATATAGCTACTATTTCCATACGTTGCTCCAGCGGGCCTCGGACGTGACCATTGCCTACAATAGTTGCGCCGACGGACTAAGGGCAGGCGAGATGTCGCGCTTCATGTTGCAACTGATGGTGGAGTGGCCGCACAACATCGAGAAAATCACCCTTCAGGCAGGACAAGAACCACAGGACATCTGTCTCGTCCCTGTGACCAAAGACAACCATGTGATGAGCGTTTTGCATGGGTTCGGATCCATCTCGCCCTCGGCCCTGTCCACCTACCTGCGTTGCCAGCTGCGTTTCTTCTACGCCTATGTCGTAGGACTTAGCGCACCCGACGACAATGATGCAGAGGCGTTCAGTGCTATCCATTTCGGAAACATCTTCCACCGTGCGGCAGAACTGGTCTATGAGCAACTGCTTCCCAGGGAGCGAATCGAGGCTGAGGATCTGCAGCGCCTCATCCAGGCTTGTCGTAAGACTGCGGACAATCCCTTGCAGGTTGTGGTCCGTCAGGCAATTGCCGAGGAGTTTTTCCACCTTGGAAAAGGGGCGACCACACACCCGAAACTCAATGGTTTGCAACTTCTCAACGAGGAGGTGATCAAAAAGTATCTCGTACGACTACTGGAGACTGACCTCAAAGTAGCTCCCTTACGAATAATCGCCCATGAGGCAACGGCCTATGCACGAATGCAGTCGGCAGAGGACAGCCCAAAGTACAACATCCGAGTGGGCGGACGGATAGACCGCATCGACGAGGTACTTTTGGGCACCCGTAACCAACAACTACGGGTCGTAGATTACAAAACAGGCAACTCTCAGGCAAAGTCTGTTGCTGCACTTCCCGATGTCTTCAATCCTGCCAAGATTCCCGACTATCACATCGACTACCAGTTGCAAGTGATGCTCTATAGCCTGCTAATCGATGGACATGCGCCACAACTGAATCCACAGCATAGGCCAGTCAGTCCGGCATTACTTTTCATCCAGTACACTTCCGACGAGGACTATTCGCCCATACTGCGCATCGGAGAAACAAGAATCACGGACATGGGATCGTTGCGGGAGGAGTTCGACAAGGAACTACATAGGCTTCTGGGCGAGATTTTCGACCCTTCCGTGCCCTTTGCCCCCAATGATCACGAAAAGGAATGTGGAAGTTGTCCATTCAAGTCGCTATGCGGAAAGCCCATGGATGTTGGTTCTTTTGGCCATTAGCAATTTGCCTATTCCACCCCTACATTGAACAAAAAGATAATGACGTTATAAACACCATATTAAATATGAATAAAAAATTGATGATGGCCTTGACGGCCTTCCTGCTCACTTTCACGGCTCAAGGCCAGACGATGCGCTCTCTGTGGATAGCCATGCCTGACAGCCTCTTCCCTTATCTCGACCTCAATGCCAAAACGATCATGGCTGATGGAGTAGGCGAGGGGATAGCCACAGGCAACCGACTTTCAGGCCAGTCGCGTATCGACACGCTGACAGCCGACTACCTTAAGGCAACGCTCTCAGAGGCCTCCTATATAGAGATGAAACGTATTGCCAATCCGCAGGGCGACTCTATTTTGGCGGTTGTGACCACCTTCTGCGGTCCTGAACAAGAAAGCAAGCTCGATTTCTATGACCTGTCGTGGCATCTATTGGCCGGCGATGTCTGCGCAGAAGCCTCCACTGTTCGTCCAGACACCATGTCAGAGGACCATTATATCGAGTTGCAACAGAAAATCGAGCCAAAAATACGTTTTTATCTTCTTTCTCCCGTCGATACTCTCCTGCATTCCTCCTTCTCCCTACCCATGCTATCAGAAGCCGACAAAAGGGAGGTAAGGGCCATTTTGCAGGAGAAAAGATACGATTTAGGGGATGTATTCTTAAAAGAGGTTAAATAATCGAGAATAACCCATGAAAAGTTTGCGGGGTTCCAGATAATGTTCTATCTTTGCACTGTGTTTTTCATGGTATTAGATTATTAAGGTTAATAAAGATTGGTTGTCGCGAGACAATCAATTTTTTTTGATGCGAGGTTCATCAACCTGCATCACGGAGCCTGAATGCTGGGTGCATTCAGGCTTTTTTGTGCATAATGGTGTGTAACGAGCATTTGCCCCGTGACGACAATCTCTTATCGAACAATCTGCTGATAGGTCGGCTCAAACGCTGAAGGATACTTGCCTATCAGCACACAGTTGAGCAAGCAGTTGGCCAGCATCTGTGTGTCGGTAAGGTCCACACCTGCGTCGCGTTTAACCTCCTTACCGATGAGGACTGCCCACTTTTCAGCAAAGCACGCATCGTCAGCGCCAAAGAACATTTCGTTGGTGTTAGGGTCCTGCATCAATTGATAGCGAATCTGGCGCTTAGTTACCTGCGGTTTCATTTCCCTCAGGAGCATATAGGCCGTAGCAAACTCCTTTCGCTTTCTGCGAGCGTGGGGATACATAAGACCTACCTCGGGAAATATCTCCTCAAAATCGTAGCTCTGCAATAACTGTTGTAATGTCATAATCTAAAAAAATAAAGCAATAATCAAAAGTTGTACTATTATAGATAAGGCAAGTGGACAAACAAACCGTCTGCATAGCCTCATTTGCATGGCTGGAATAATCCCACCCACATGGCACAGAAAGGCTCTCGAAGCCCAGTTTACTTGTCCACTTGTTAGCTGGCAGGAGCCAGCCTCAGCCTGGATGTAGAGCCATCCAGATTAGAATTTTGCCATCTTGATGGCCACTACCGCACACTCATCACCCTTGTTGCCCAAGCGCCCCCCACTACGGTCCTTAGCCTGCTGCAGATCGTTGGTGGTAAGCAAGCCATAGACTACGGGGATGTCACAAGTGGCGTTGAGGCGAGCAATACCATAGGTCACCCCCTCGCAGATATAGTCGAAGTGGGGAGTCTCGCCACGAATGACGCTTCCCAGAATGATGATGGCATCGTAGCCGTCGTTGCGCGACATTTGGTGTGCGCCATAGATCAACTCAAAGCTGCCAGGTACACTCTTGACATGGATGTTCTCAGGCAGCGCGCCGTGCTTCTCCAGTGTTGCCACACAACCAGTAAGCAGCGCATTGGTGATTTCCGGATTCCATTCCGCCACAACGATGCCGAAGCACATATTGCTTGCATCGGGTACCAAGTCCTCGTTGTAGTCAGAAAGATGATGAAGTTCTGTTGCCATTATCGCGAAGCTCTTTCGATATACTTGTCAATCTCCTGATAGAGCGGGGAGGCCACATACTTCTGCTTGATGCTCTTATAGACCTCCAGAGCCTCAGCCTTCTTGTTCTTGCTCTCGAGGAGCTGACCAGCCTTGAGGAGGGCGAGGGGAGCCACAGAGAGGTTGACACCACCGTCTGCGCGGCTGTCGGCCATCTCAGCAGCCTTCTTTAGCGTCTCGATAGCCTTGTCGGTCTGGTCATTGTTGACATAGATGTCGGCCAGGGCTACCTGCGACTCGGGACTGATGATCTTGTCGTCGCGCGTGCTAAACTTCTCTGCATACTCCAAAGCCTTTTTCCAGTCGGGCTTCTGAAGATGGGCATAGCAAAGCGCCGTGTACAGGTTAGCGAGGTTGCCAGCATCCGTACTGCCGTAGTCGGCTGCCACACGCTGGAAGCCCTTGAGGGCCTGGTCATACTGCTGCTGCATCATCAGCTGCTCGCTCTTAGCCAACTCGGTGCTCGCCTCGTCCTCGCGGGGAAGCGATACATAGCTGTGATAGAGGATGCCTCCGACGACAAGGACGATAACGGCACCCAAAATGCCGAAGATCATCTTCCTGTTCTTCAAGAAGAAAGTCTCAGAAGTGTTGAGCGACTCTTCAAAAGTCACCTGCTTTTCTTTCTTTTCTGCCATTTTTATGCTTTTACTTAAATTATATTGCGTTTTGAAATGCCCACTATTAGAGCGTTGCAAAATTACTGCTTTTATCCCGAATACTGAAATTTGAAAGTGTTTTTTTTCGTATTTCCGCCCAAAACACGTAACTTTGCACGTCCAGAGCGTTAAGAATCTTGTATGATACTGAAAAGAATATCTATTCTCAACTATAAGAACATTGCCTCGGCCGACGTCACACTGTCGTCGAAACTCAACTGCCTAATAGGCTCCAACGGCGTGGGAAAGACCAATTTTCTCGACGCGGTCTATATGTTGTCGTTCTGTAAGAGCGCCTTCTGCTCCATCGACTCACAACTCGTACGCCACGATGAGGACTTCATGGTGGTGCAGGGCCACTACCTGGACGACGGAGGCGACGAGACAGAGGTGTATTGTGGCATGAAGCGGGGACAGAAGAAACACTTCAAGCGGGAGAAAAAGGAGTATAGAAGACTCTCCGAACACTTGGGTCTGATACCTCTTGTCTTTGTCTCGCCGTCCGACTCGTCGCTCATCGACGGCGCAAGCGAAGGACGGAGAAAACTGATGGATGTGGTGATCTCACAATATGACCGCGACTACATCACAGCCCTTCAGCGGTATGGCAAAGCCCTACAGCAGCGCAACGTTCTGCTACGTGCCGAGGAGGAACCCGACAGCAGCCTGCTCGAACTGCTGGAGATGCAGATGGGTGATGCGGGAGAGGCCATCTACCGGGCCCGGGCGGCATTCATCGACCGTCTCGTACCCGTCTTCCAGGAGACCTATCAGTCGATAGCGCAGGGAAAGGAGGAGGTGAGCCTACGCTATGTGTCCCACTGCCAACGAGGCCCGCTCTTCGACGTGATTCGCCGCGACCGCATGAAAGACCGTGCTGTGGGCTACTCCCTGCATGGTGTCCACCGCGACGACCTCGAGATGCTCGTAGGTGGATATCCTCTGCGCCGTGAGGGAAGCCAGGGACAGAGCAAGACCTTTGTCCTCGCCCTGCGACTAGCGCAGTTTGCCTGCCTCAAGACGGTGGGCCACAAGCGCGTACCGCTACTCCTGTTAGATGACATCTTCGACAAGCTCGACGCACAACGGGTGGAACAAATCGTAAAACTGGTCTCAGGAGATGGCTACGGTCAAATACTGATCACAGATACTAACCGCGACCACTTGGACCAAATCCTTGCGGCCACGGACTGCGAATACAAACTCTTCAATATGGAGGATGGCACCATCAGCGAAAAGGAGGCGCACCGTATTTGATTTATGTTTAGGAGAAAAGTAGAACCGCTCGACGACGTGCTTCATCTATGGTTACGTAGAAACGGACTGGAGACTCCCCTGCAGCAACGCCGCCTGCTGGCGGCATGGGAAGAGGTGGCAGGGGCAACTATCGCACGCTACACCACCAATAAGTATATCCGCAACCAAACCCTCTTCGTGCAAATCTCCAGTCCGGCACTACGTACAGAACTGGGAATGATGCGCAAGGCGTTGCTTGCCAAACTCAACCAAAAGGCTGGTGGCACGCAGATCGTCACCGACATCCGCTTTTATTAAATGAGTGAATAATCTACCGACTACTCAAAATAGAAAGTAAGGGCGATCATCTTGGAATGGGCCTCGGAGACAGACTTTGCATAGACGAGCATGTTCTTGTCACGCACCTGGTCGGCATGTTTCTTGTCAAGGCAGTCGCCCAAACTGTACATAAACTTCAGTTCGGGGCGCAACTTAAAGAAAGGCAGATAAAAATCACAACCTACACCCACCTCCAGAAACACGTCCGAACGTTTGAGTTTGATGTAGTCATTGTCTTTTCCCGAGAGATTGATCATCGGATTGACACCCGCCATAAGATAGGGACGGTGGTTGTTGAAACGAGGGCCTGCCGCTATAATATCGAGCGCACAACCCACATAGGCCGTCTTGAGGTCTTGCGTCTGGATGGTTGGCTCTCCTAAAGCATTGACATCCGTGATGTTGCGAAACGTGAGGTGACGCGTACCAAAGTACATCGCTGGCGCAATACGCAATTGGAAAGTTTGGTTCAGACGCAATTCTCCCAGCACACCGACCGTGAATCCTGCATCCCAGCGGTCTTGGTCCACGGACACCGTGCGCTCCACAGGTCCCCGCCCGTCCTCCACATCAATGGTGGTAGGTCCACTATTGAGCAGTTCAAGGTCTTGCAAGTGCGTGCCCACGAGCACACCAAAATGGAAGGTACGCAAATCTGTATAGGGACGATTCTGAACCGTCCGCTCCTGTGCCACGCCCTCCAGGCTACTCAGTCCAAGGAGGCACAGCGCCAATATACGCAATATCAATCTTGTCATCATATAAATAACGGAGTTGATGGCGGCTTATTGCATGGAGAATAATTTTAATAAAGTCTAAATATCGAATTTTCTTATCCTCATTTGTAGGTATCTGAAAAATAATACCTACCTTTGCAGTGTACAAAAGTAGGTATCCTCCCAAAAGCAGGACATCCTATTGGACAAAGAGTACAAGAACATTTATAATAATTAAAACTTTAAAGAACTATGGCTTACGTAATTGGTAACGACTGTGTAGCATGCGGTACCTGCATCGACGAGTGCCCGGTGGGCGCAATCTCAGCTGGAGACGACAAGTACTCCATCAACCCTGACATGTGCACGGAGTGCGGCACCTGCGCAGGTGTCTGCCCGAGCGAGGCTATCAGCCTTCCGTAAGGGACACGCCAAAAGAGAAAAAAGGACTGCCGTGGCAGTCCTTTTTTTTGTGCTCAGCAGGAGATGAGTTATTCCCCCTTTTCATGAATATAACTTCGTAGGCCGATGAAGTTAACTTCGTAAGCCGATGAATATAACTTCGTAGGCCGATGAATATAACTTCATTTTTTGGGGCATTCTCGGACGCAACGCAAGTCACACGTTCAGCATCTTATCAATCATCATCTTCACATACATTTTTCCTTTTGTTCGCCGTTTCTCCTTCAAATCATCATTCCTCGGGGAGAAAATTTTGAAACCTCGGGAGGAAACAAAAAACGCAGCACGATGAGGGGTACTTAAACGTTGGTTTCATTGACGAGGCACACTGTCTACAAGACATCCTGTCGGATACTACAACATATCCTGTATTTCCTCGTAGAGCCGCTGAACGGGCAGACCCATGACGTTGAAATAGCTACCCTTGATGCCTGTCACACCGATGTAGCCTATCCACTCTTGAATACCATAAGCCCCTGCCTTGTCGAAAGGCTTGAAATGGGAGACGTAATAGTCGATCTCCTCATCAGAGAGCTGCTTGAAGGTAACATCCGTAGCCACAGCAAAACGCTTCTGCCGCTTTGTCGTAGCGAGGCAGACCCCGGTGATGACCTGATGGGTGCGCCCGCTGAGCAGACGGAGCATCCGTTGGGCATCGGCTGCATCATGAGGCTTGCCCAAGATGGCCTCATCGACAACCACGATGGTGTCAGCACAGACGAGAAGGTCATCCGCGCCCAGCGACACAGCATAGGGCTGGGCTTTCTCTGCGGCAATGTAGCGAGCAATCTCCATCGGACTCAGCCCGTCGGGATAACCCTCGGAGATGCCATCAATCACCCTTACCTCAAAGGGCAGCCCCAGTCCTGCCAGCAACTCACGACGGCGCGGTGACTGACTTCCTAATATGATCTTTTTCATTACTTCCTCTGTTTGTGTTTAGATATTGCCCTGTAAGGTTCCTACCAGCCGAAGGCTTTCGCATTGAGCACCCACTTGCCTTGTGCCTTCAGCACCTGCTCGATGACGTCGCGCGCCACTCCCTGCCCACCAGGGCGGTCGCTGACGTAGGTGGAAATGTCCTTCACCTCCTGACAGGCATCCTTCGGACAACATGCGCAGCCAGCAAGCTGCATCACTTCATAGTCGGGGATGTCATCCCCTACATAGACGATCTCTTCGTTGCGCAAGCCGTAACGCTCCTTGAACGCCTCCCACGTGCGCACTTTGACAGCGCAGCTGAGATAGACGTCCTCCACGCCGAGATACTCATAGCGCAGGCGGATGTCCTCATTGTGACCACCCGTCATGATGGCAATGCGCAGTCCGTGTTTCTCAGCCAACTGTATGGCGTAGCCGTCCTTGATATTGATAGTGCGGACAGGCTCACCCCGACTGTCCATAGGGATGGTGGAACACGACAAGACGCCGTCTACGTCGAAGACAATGGCGCGTATTTGGGTCAAATCATAATTGATCATGTCTGTATATTCTTCTGATGGATACTTAGCGTTCTATATAATAATGGGGAAACGATTCGCGTAATGGATGGCAGCTGCGCTATGAGTTCTTCTGATGAATGCTGACCGACAGCCGCTCGTAGAGGTCTTTCTCCAGTGGATTCAGCCGCATCAGCTGGGACTGTTCCCTGATGACGTGCTCGTCGTAACGGATGGCGGGACCAGTCTGGGCCTCGCCTGGAGGCAACTCATGGACCTTGCGCGCGGTCTCGTCGATGAGCGGCAATAGTACATCGAAGGGAATGTGTTGCCGTGCAAGCACGTCAGCAGCCACATCATAGCAATGGTTGACAAAGTTGCACGCCCATACCGCTGCCAAGTGGACATATTTACGCTGTTCGCTACCGAGGGGGCGTACATGCTGAGAGAGACTCTTCGCAAGTCCCTCCACCGTAAGGCGGGCAAAGTCGTCGTTGGCCTCGGTGAAGCAGGGAATGCTGGCAAAGTCAACGTCGCGGGTCTTGGAAAACGTCTGCAGGGGGTAGAGCACGCCGTAGTGCAAAGCCATGCCCTCAAAGACACTCATCGGCACGGAACCTGCAGTATGGAGGAAGACATGCTGTTCACGCCCATGGCACACCTTGGGTATCATCTCGCCCAGCGCGCTGTCGCGGAGGGCTAAGACATAGACATCAGCATCATAGGTTAGAAAGTTCACATCGGTCACGGGAGCACCGCCAACCTGTTGGGAGAGGACATTGGCAGCTTCCGCCGTCCGACTAAAGACCTGCAAGATGTCGTGTCCTGCACGAAGACAGGCCTTGGCAAATTGTGTGGCTAAATTGCCCGCACCAATCATTACTATTTTCATTTTAGCTATGTTAGCGTTTCATGTTTATTCGATACTACAACAGAAACTGCCGTCGTTCTTGTGGAGTAGGGCAGATTCCTAACCACAAAGTTAGCCAATTTAGTACAAATAATCCTTGGCAACGACCTTTTTTTAGAAAACATTTACTATTTTTGCAGCATGAACGAGCTGAGCGTCCATATCATCACGCAAAGCAAGGACTTGCCCATCGTCGAAGGCAACGACCTCTTTCATAGCCGCGAGCGTTTTCTGCTCATCGAGCAGACAGCTGGCACGTGGCCTTATATGGTGGTTGTCACCGACGAAGAGGGGAGGGTGAAGGCCCACCTACTGGCAGAGTTGCGCCGACGGGGCAGTCTGCTTCCTCCCTATTTGTTCACCTTCGCACGTGTCATCGGGGCGGGTGTGTACGCCCCTGGTGTGGACAAGGCTGCGCTCTTTGATAGGATGATGGGTGCCTTGACACGATTCCTCCATCGCAAGCTCTGCCTCTATATCGAGGTGAGCGACCTGGAGAAAAAGATGTTCGGCTATCGTTCGCTGCGCCATAACGGCTATTTTCCCATCCGCTGGATGCAGATACACAACTCTCTGCATAGCCGAACACCTCGTGAGCGACTATCTGACCGCACTGCCCATAACGTCCTGCGTAGCGAGCGGGCAGGGGTGAGTGTGCACGAGGCCAGGACCGAACTGGAGGTCAGTGCTTACTACAAAGTACTACACGCCTACTACCGCACGAAACTCCACCGCTATTTGCCAGGAGAGGACTTCTTCCAGCGACTTCTCCACACACCACGAGCCCATATTCTCGTGACATACTACAAGGGGCGTGTAGTCGGCGGAGCATCGGTCATGGAGTCGAAGGGCGACGGCTATCTTTGGTACATAGCAGCGCAGGGCAAACGCTACCCGACGGCACGGCCGCTAACGGCCACTGTCTGGCATGCGCTGGAATATTGTCATGCCCAGAAACTCAGACATGTTTTCTTTCTCAACGTAGGACTGCCGTTTCGCCGCAACCCCTACCGCGAATTCATACTTGGCTTCGGTGGCAAGCCCACCTCGACCTACCGCTGGTTCCACTTCACGATAGGATGGTTCAACCGTCTTCTCTCTTGGTTCTACAAGGAGTAAGATTTACTGTTTGCATAGGTTGTTTCCTTGTTCATCAAGAAAGACTGCAACAAGGTGTATCAAATTGCCAGCCACCAACTATAGCTAAAGATAACGTCCTCCAACAACGCTTCTGTTGTTAGAGGACGCTAAAAATCATCCATAGATTAGGCGCCTCTTGACGCCTCCGTCAATGGATACTGATGGGTTAAAACTCGCTGGTGAAGTGGAACTTGACGTGTTCGAAGTCTTGTTGCGCCATGCTTAGTACATAGCCTGAATCGGCCAGGAAGACGTCGCGACCCTCGATATCCTTCGCCATATACTGATATTTGCGCTTCTTGAATCGCTCAAGTTCCTCCTCGCTGTCAGCTTCTATCCAGCAGGCTTTGTGCAGATGGACGGGTTCCCAGCGGCATCGTGCATTGTACTCATGCTCCAGACGATACTGGATGACCTCAAACTGGAGTTGGCCTACCGTGCCAACAATGCGACGGTTGTTGAACTGGTTGACAAACAACTGGGCCACACCCTCGTTCATCAGTTGCTCCAAACCCTTTTGGAATTGCTTCGACTTCATCGGGTCGTCGTTTTCAATATACTTGAACAGTTCGGGGGAGAAAGAGGGGAGACCACGGAAGTGGAGCATATCGCCTTCGGTGAGTGTGTCACCGATCTTGAAGATACCATTGTCAGGCAGACCCACAATATCGCCAGGCCACGCCTCCTCTACCGTACTCTTGCGCTGCGCCATAAACTGTGTGGGCGAGGAGAAACGCACCGTCTTGTCCAGACGGATGTGGCGGTAGGGCTGGTTGCGCACGAAGCAACCCGAGCAAACCTTGCAGAAGGCGATGCAGGAGCGGTGGTTGGGATCGATATTGGCAGTAATCTTGAAGATAAAGCCGGTGAACTTGGGTTCCGTGGGCAAGACCAATCGCTCCTCTGCCTGCGTGGGACGGGGCGACGGGGCAATCTCTACAAAGCAGTTGAGCAATTCCTGCACACCAAAATTGTTGAGAGCAGAGCCAAAGAAGACCGGAGCTACCTCAGCACGGCGATAGGCCTCGACGTCAAAAGTTGGATAGACCCCTTCTACAAGTTCCAGGTCACCACGCAACTGCTCGGCAAAATCGTCGCCAACCTGGGCATTGAGCTCTTCCGACTGGATATCGACAGCCACCTTCTCCGTCACGCGCTGCTTGTTGGGAGTGAAGAGATTGAGTTGTTCCTCGTAGATATTATAGACGCCCTTGAAGCGCTGACCCTGGCCAATAGGCCAGGAGAGCGGTCGCACGTGGATATGAAGTTCTTGCTCCAGTTCGTCGAGCAGGTCGAAGGGATCGCGACCCTCGCGGTCCATCTTGTTGACAAAGATGATGACGGGAGTATTCCTCATACGGCAGACTTCCATCAGTTTGCGTGTCTGTGCCTCCACACCTTTGGCGGAATCTACCACAATGATAGAGGAATCGACAGCCGTAAGCGTTCGATAGGTATCTTCGGCAAAGTCTTGGTGGCCTGGCGTATCGAGGATGTTTACCTTATAGGTCTCGTCCTCCTTGGCTTCGGCACCCTTGGGACTATAGTCGAACTCCATCACCGACGTGGAGACAGAGATACCACGCTGCTTCTCAATATCCATCCAGTCGGAGGTGGCGCTCTTGCGTATTTTGTTGCTCTTCACCGCACCGGCTACCTGGATTTGTCCACCAAAGAGGAGGAATTTCTCTGTCAAGGTAGTCTTACCCGCATCAGGGTGGCTGATGATGGCAAAGGTGCGTCTGCGTTCTATTTCGTTCATGCTTGTGCTGCTTTGATGAGGTTGATACATTTTTCGAGTGAATCGAGCCAATAGGGGATGGTGAGGCCGAAGGTAGCTTTGATCTTGGTCTTGTCGAGAACGGAGTAGGCGGGTCGCTTCACAGGGGAAGGGAACTCGCTGCTATGGCAAGGCTGGATATCGCAGGCGGTATGACCCGCCAGGCGCGCGATCATTTGAGTGAAGTCATACCAAGAGGTGACACCCTCGTTGCTGAAATGATAGACACCAGTATGGTCCGTATATTTTCGATGCTCCACGATGTCGAAGATGGCGGCAGCAAGGTCGCCTGCATAGGTCGGTGTGCCGCACTGGTCGAAGACGACCTTGAGCTGAGGCTTCGTGGCCGTGAGCTGGAGCATCGTCTTGACAAAGTTGTGACCAAAGCTGCTATAGAGCCATGCCGTGCGGATGATGAGGTGGTCAACGCCCGTGGCTATGATTTTCTCCTCGCCATGGAGTTTGGTGAGCCCATAGACGCCCGTGGGGGTTCCCGTCTGGGTCTCCTGACAAGGTGTGTTGTAGGGGTCGGCACCAAAGACGTAGTCAGTGCTGACATGGACAAGCAGACCACCCACCTCCTTCATCGCGCGGGCAAGGTTTTCGGGGGCAATGGCGTTAAGTGTCTCCACAATGTCACCAGCGGTCTCAGCTTTATCGACATTGGTCCAGGCCGCACAGTTGATGATGCAGCCGATCTTCTCCTCGTCCACCACCTGACGGACAGCGTCCAGATCGGTGATGTCGAGGGTTGGATAGCCATCACACACATCGGTGAAGATGTAGTGGTCGCGGCTCGTACGGGCCACGAGTTGCATTTCGTTGCCCAGTTGGCCGTTGGCTCCTGTTACCAGTATATTCATGATGATGGTTCTGTATGTTTATCAGGAAGGGCTACTTACGTCCCGCACATGTCTGCGGGGGATAAGCGTCCCTTCATTCAAAATTTCACTCCATTTAGTGCTCCTCCCATTCCAGGCCTTCTGTCCGGTCCTTGATATAATAGTCAGAGAGCATGCCGAGGAATGTCGTGATAGCTTTGATTGCGTGTGCGGTCTCTGGCGAGATAGGCTTTTGCCGCATCCGCAAGAGCATTACACCATAGAGGGCGTTGAGGCAAGTCTCTACCTCTCCGATCTCCTTGTCACCTTTTTGTCGCAGTTCCACTATGAAGGGTAGCACACGATAGTATTCTGCCGAGTAAAATGGGAAGCGAGTGGATTGGAGCAGGCGAACATGGAGATCGCCAAGGTCCTGGAGCAGCACCTCGTTGATGGCGAGATGCCCCTTCTCACGCTTTCCCTCCTGGTTCATCATGCGAATCAGATCGCCAAACCAGTCTTCTTCCTCGTCTTTCTGCTGATCGGTATAGTCGAAACGGTCTATATACTCACGGCGGATACGCGTCAGTGAACAACCGTAGGCACGTATCAAGTCTTCCATCTGCCACATATAAAGCAGATACTCCACAACACTTTTCTCTCTGATACTTTTGGCTATGAACATGTTATTTGTCTATTGGCTGCGAAAGGAAGCCGGATTAATAACTGGGCAGGTGGTATAGATTGAAGACGGTGCCGAAGAGGATAATCACCGAGAACAAGATGACCACCGATCCAATGACCTTATTGATAATGGCGATACCAGTGACGTTGAAACGCCCTCCGATCTTATCGACAAGCCAGGTCAGCCCATACCACCACAACAGTGCACCCAGCGGAATGCAAGCGAAACCCACACATGTCTCAAAGGGGCGTGAGGGTTGGACGAAGGCGAACTGTGCAAAGGTTGCCATGAAAAGGAATATGATCAGGGGATTGGAGAAGGTGACAAGAAATGCCGTCAACCCATTGTTGAGCAGAGATCCCTTTCCTTTGTTCTTCGCATGATGAGGCATCTTCTTGGCCGGGTTCGAACGAAAACAGAAGAGACCAAAAAGCAGCAGGATAACGCTACCGGAGATCTGGAGAAAAAACTGGTACTTGGGATTTTGCAACGGCTCCATGATGAAGCCCATGCCCAATCCCACAATCAGCGCATAGATGATGTCGCTCACCGCCGCCCCAACACCAGTCATAAGACCATACCAGCGACCTTTGTTCAAAGTGCGCTGGATGCAGAGGATTCCGACGGGGCCCATGGGTGCTGATGCGATGATGCCAATGGCTATCCCCTTGAAGATGAAATCGAGGATATCGAGCTGGATGGGAAAGTCTATATTCATAATTCGGGTGCAAAATTCGGAAAAATATGGCACATGAGCAAATTTGACGTGCAAAACTTTGCTTATTCATGAGTTTTTAGTAACTTTGCCGTGGCTATAAAGTGGCTATAATAACTAATAGAATATATAAAACATGGTAGCACAAGAACAGCAAAAGCCGTTTGTCATCGGTTTGGACTTAGGCGGCACTAACTCAGTTTTTGGAATCGTAGATCAGCGTGGCAACATACTGACAACCAACTCTATTAAGACGCAGGCATACAAGACCGCAGAGGACTTTGTCTCTGCTGGCGTGGAGGCCCTCAAGCCCATCATCGCAAAAGTAGGCGGCATAGAGCAGATCAAAGCCATGGGCATCGGTGCGCCCAACGGCAACTACTATCGCGGCACGATAGAGTTTGCCCCCAATGTGCCCTGGGGCCATGACGGTGTGATTCCATTGGCAGATATGTTCTCTGAGAAGCTTGGCATCCCCGTGGGCCTCACCAACGACGCCAACGCTGCCGCCATCGGCGAGATGCAGTATGGCGTAGCACGCGGCATGAAGAACTTCATCATGATCACGCTCGGCACGGGTGTCGGATCGGGCATTGTCGTCGATGGACACATGGTCTATGGCAGCGACGGCTTCGCTGGAGAGCTGGGCCACACCATCATTCGCCGCGAGAACGGACGCCCCTGTGGCTGCGGACGCAAGGGTTGCCTGGAGACTTATTGCTCCGCCACGGGTGTGGCACGCACAGCTCGCGAGTTCCTCGCCACAAGCGACGAACCGTCTCTGCTACGCGAAATGAACCCCGAAGAAATCACCTCCCTCGATGTATCCATCGCTGCCAGCAAGGGCGACGCCCTCGCCAACCGCATCTATGAGTTTACAGGACAGATTCTCGGTGAGGCTTGCTCCGATTTCATGGCCTTCTCCTCACCCGAGGCTTTCGTCTTCTTTGGTGGACTGACAAAGGCCGGGGACCTGCTCATGAAGCCGTTGAAGAAAGCTTACGACGAGAATGTACTGAAGATCTACAAGGACAAGGCACAATTCCTTATCAGTTCTCTTGACGATGCCAGTGCTGCCGTTCTCGGTGCTTCTGCAATCGGCTGGGAACTCTAATAGCTTACAATTGTAAAAGAATACTTTGCTTTCCTCAAAGTATTCTTCTTTTCGAAATAAACATAAAAAATCGTCGGGGACTGATATCAAACTTAATTGAATCAGTCCCCGACAACTATATAGGGTAGGGAAGAGCGTGCAACTTAGTTGTTGGACGATCCCCCCACAATATCGAGCAGTTCGGAAGTAATGGCTGCCTGTCGAGACTTGTTGTACTGCAAGTTAAGCTCGCGAAGCAACTCGTCTGCGTTGTCCGTGGCCGTCTGCATGGCTACCATACGGGCGGCATGCTCCGAAGCGTTGCTATCAAGCAGCGCAGTGTAGACCATCAAGTGCAACTCCTTGGGGACAAGTTCAGTAAGCACTGTTTTCAAGTCGGGTTCCACAAGGAAATTGTCATTGAGGGGCTTGACTGTTGTCTGCTCGCGTTCCTCTTCCTGCTTATTGCGGTTCTTGAGGTACTCCTGCGACTTCTTAGTAGCCAGATTGGATGACAGGTCACGGTCGTTATCGGCCCCAACATCGTCGTGAAGGTCGATGGGGAGGAAGGTTCTGCGTGTGAGGACCTGAGATCCTGCACTCTTAAAGTGGTGGTAAATCAATTCCACCTTATCCACTTTACCCTCCAAGAACATCGTGCCCGCCTCGACGGAGATGTCGCGACACTGAGCGGAATTGGGTTTGTCAGCCAAATGGACAAACGATCCTGCCGATCGTAAGCCGAGCTTACGAACCTTCTCCTCAACCTTTCTGCCGATGGGGTAGATAATGATATCATCGTTGGTGAGTCCCTGCTTACGATATTCTTCTATAGCATGGAGCATCGTCTTGATAATATTGGCATTGAATCCGCCACAGAGCGACGAGTTGGAAGAGAAAACGATCAGCGCAACCTTCTTCACAGGACGCTCCTGATCGAACGGCAACTCAACATCGGGTGCCGATACCAAGAACGTCTTGAGGATATGCTCCAGCATATTTTCATAAGGGAGCATATTCTCGATGGCCGTCTGGGCATGGTGGAGTTTGCTCGAAGCCACCATTTTCATCGCACTGGTGATCTTCCGCGTGCTATTGACAGAAGCGATGCGACTCTTGATTTCTTTCAAAGATGGCATGATAGACCTCCTTCCCGTTAGTTTTTGAACTGTCCGGCGATGTTGGCCATGACTTCCGAAATGACCTTCGTATCTTCCTCAACGAGTTTGCCCGCTGCCAAATTGGCAATGACATCAGCATGGGCTGAACGCATAGACTCAAGGAACTGGTCCTGACAGTCGCGCACCTTGTCAACAGGTACGTCGTGGAGCAGACCGTGGACACCACAATAGAGGATCGCCACCTGCTCACCGACAGACATCGGCGTGTACTGAGGCTGGATGAGCAACTGGTTGTTCTTGCGTCCGCGGTCGAGCGTCATAGCCGTCACGGCATCCATATCACTTGAGAACTGAGAGAATGCCTCCAACTCACGATATTGCGCCATGTCAATCTTCAACGTACCTGCCACCTTCTTCATACTCTTGATCTGAGCAGAACCACCCACACGGCTCACAGAGATACCGACATTGATGGCAGGACGGAAACCTTGGTTGAAGAGGTCCGACTCAAGGTAGATCTGGCCGTCGGTGATAGAAATCACATTGGTCGGGATATAAGCGGAAACGTCGCCAGCCTGCGTCTCAATGATTGGCAGTGCGGTGAGAGATCCGCCACCCTTGACGTGGCCCTTCATGCTCTCGGGAAGGTCATTCATCTGCTCGGCAATCTCCTGCTGGTCGTTGATACGTGCGGCACGCTCGAGCAGACGGGAGTGAAGGTAGAAGACATCGCCAGGATAGGCCTCGCGTCCAGAAGGACGACGAAGAATCAGCGATACCTCGCGATAGGCAACAGCCTGCTTTGACAGGTCGTCATAGACGACGAGAGCGCTATGGCCGCGGTCACGGAAATACTCGCCGATGGCAGCTCCAGCAAAAGGAGCATAGTACTGCATGGCGGCAGGATCGGCTGCGGTAGCACTGACGATGATCGTATAAGGCATGGCGCCTCGCTCCTTCAACGTCTGCACGAGTGAGGCCACGGTAGAAGCCTTCTGACCGATGGCGACATAGATGCAATAGACGGGCTTGCCCTCCTCGTAGAACTTCTTTTGGTTGATAATGGTATCGACGGCGATAGCGGTTTTACCCGTCTGGCGGTCACCGATGATCAGCTCACGCTGTCCACGACCGATAGGAATCATGGAGTCGACAGCTTTCACACCCGTCTGCAGCGGCTCTTTCACCGGTTGACGGTAGATCACGCCCGGGGCCTTGCGGTCGAGCGGCATCTCAAAGGATGCTGTCAAATCAATGTCTCCTTTGCCGTCGATGGCCTGGCCGAGAGGGTTGACCACGCGTCCGAGGAAATTGTCGTTGACGCGGATAGAGGCAATGCGATGCGTACGCTTCACCTTCATACCCTCCTCAATGCCTGCCGTGGATCCCAAGAGGACGCAACCGACGTTGTCTTCCTCCAGGTTCATCACGATGGCCATCGTGCCATTCTCAAACTCAAGCAGCTCGCTGGCCTCAGCGTTGCGCAGTCCGTAGATACGCGCCACACCGTCGCCGACAGTAAGCACCGTGCCTACCTCGTCGAACTGCGTGCCACTATTCACCTCTTGGAGTTGCTGCAGCAGCACGTCAGAGACCTCGCTTGGTTTTATCTTGTCTGACATTACTAATTGTTTCTGAATTATTTGATTAACGTATTGCGGATGTCACGCAGCTTGCGCTGGATGCTGGCATCCATTCTATAGGTATCATACTCCAGGATGAAACCGCCAATCAAGTCAGGGTTCACCTCGGTGTTGAACTCTACAGAACCATGAGTTTTCTTCTCGACCATCGCCTTCACCTTACGCTCGGTCTCGGCCGAGACAGGGGCAGCAGTGGTGAGCGTACCGCGAATGATATTCTTCTGCTTTCTATAAAGAGTGATGTAAGAGGTCGCCATGAATTGTAGTGCGCTCTCCCTGTCCTCCTTCAGCACCAAAGCAATGAAGCGAGCGGTGAGTGGGGAGGGAGTTCCGCCACATGCCGTCTCCAGCAACTGTTGCTTCTTGGCCTTGGAGAGCATGGGGTTGTCTATCGTAAAGCGCAATTCAGGCACCCGGATGTAGTTCGTGGAGAGAACTGACATCTCCTTATAGACCTGATCTTCGAGCTTCGACGCAGTAGCGCTCTTGATGAGCGCACGTGCGTAGCGAACCGATATTACACCTAAATCCATAAGCTATGATTACTTGTCCTTATTATTATCAGAAGAAACTTCATCCAGCAGTTTGTCTATCAGCGCATTCTGCTTGTCGGAAGCAGCGAGTTTCTCGCGGAGAATCTTCTCTGCGATCTGCACAGAGAGCTCAGCCACCTGTGTGCGAATGTCGCGGATGGCGGCCTGCTTTTGGCTATCGATCTCAGCCTTGGCCTCGGCAAGGATGCGTGCACCCTCGTCGTTGGCCTTGGCCTGAGCTTTCTCGACAATAGCGTCGCGCGTAGAGGCAGCCTCCCGCATGATGGCGGCCTGCTTGTCGCGAGCCTCTTGCAGCATGGCTTCACCCTCTTTTTGGATGTTTTGGAGCTTATCATTGGCCTCCTTGGCCTTGCAAAGGCTTTCGTCAATAAAAGCCTTACGCTCGTCGATCATCTTCACGATAGCAGGAAATCCAAACTTCCAAAGAATCAAGAAGACGATGACGAAGACCAGCGTCATCCAAAAAAGCAATCCACCTTCAGGGATTAATAAATCCATACTTACTGGTTAAAGTTCATTGAAAACCTCCCGCTTACGCGGGATTGATTACATAACTACTGCCAAGAGCGCAACGATCACGGCCAAGAAGGCCACACCCTCGACGAGGGCAGCTGCGATAATCATGGAAGAACGGAGATCACCAATCTTCTCCGGCTGGCGAGCCATGGCCTCCATGGCCTCGCCGCCAATGCGCCCGATACCCAAACCAGCACCAATAACGGCAATACCTGCGCCAAATGCGCCACCCATCTTTGCAACCTCAGCTGCTAACAACAATGATGATAACATAGTTAAAAAAGCTTTTTGATTATTTAATATTTTTGATTATTTATTTTGCTTTTGACCGGTCTCCGCACATAGGCAGGAGGTCGGATCGAAATCCTTATGCGGCATGCTCCTTGACATGAGCAAACGTGATGAACACGGCGCTAAGCATCGTGAACACCAAGGCCTGGATGTAGCTTACAAGAATCTCAAGCAGCATCATGAAGACGCTCAGCGCTACCGAGATAACTGAGATACTGCTTCCGGCGATGTTGTTGACCAGTGCATTCTCAGTGAGATGGAACATGATGAAAATCATACCCGCGAATGACAAGGCAATCGCATGGCCTGCCATCATGTTGGCAAAAAGTCGGATCATCAGTGCCAATGGCTTTGTGAAGATACTTACAAGCTCGATAACGGGCATCAAGGGAACAGGAACCTTCAACCATGTGGGTACTTCCGGCCAGAAGATTTCCTTCCAGTATTCCTTGGTACCCGTAAAGTTGGTGATGAGGAAAGTGCACAGGGCGAAAAAGCAAGTACACGAGATGTTGCCCGTGAGGTTGCCACCACCCGGGGGGAAGGGCACGATACCCATCAAGTTGGCAATGAAGATGAAGAAGAAGCACGTCAAAAGATAGGGAGCATATTTCGGAGCCTCATCGCCCATGACTGCCTTGATGACATCATCATAGACCGACTTGATGAACATGTGCATCAGACCTGTGAAACCAGCAGGAGCAGGATCGTCAATCTTATGACGCTTGCACCAGCGGGCAGGAATGAGCACACACAGCAAGAGGATGATGGCATCGATGAAAAGGACGGCCACAGACTTTGTAATGGAGAGGTCAAACGGACGCACTTCTTGACCGTTGACCTGCTCTACGATTTTACCTGGATAGGTCTCGGCCTCACCACCTTTGATACACAGTCCGTAAGGACCAGGACGGTTGCCCTGCTCATCAGCATGATGAGAGAATTGTGATGAGGAGAACACATGCCAGCCTGTAGAGCTTTTCACGATCACCGGGAGGTTGATTACCACTGGATGGTCACCAACATTGGTGATGTGCCACTCGTATGAGTCTTTGATATGTCCCCACAAGATTTCCTTCATGTCAATCGTCATCTTCTCTCCGGCCATTGATGGCACAGCGAGAAGACCGAGTATCAGCACGAGGAGATATTGCTTGAATGCTTTCATGTCAGCTATTTAATCAAATGTTTTTTCTCTATATGAGAGAAGAATATGCAGTCGAAGACCTGCATCAGCACGTAGTAGGTGGCAAAAATCAACGCAAAGGACAAAACGCACGTCTTGTCGCCACGGAGAAAGAAAGCTCCGACGAGGACGACGATGAATGCGAGAAGCATTCTCGCGACCGACGACGCAAAATAGAAGCGCGTGAGGCCGTTGCCAGCCTTTTGCGCTGCCTTGCGCCAGCAGCGTCCGTTGATCATGTTCACCAAAAGAAAATAGACAGCCGAGAACACAATACTATAGGTGAAACCATACTTGAAGGCTATCTGCTCGGCCAAAAAGCCAAGTAGGGTCAAACCGGCGATGATCCACAAGCCTATCCTATTATATAAGGAAGCGTAGTGTCCGACAATGTCTTGGTGCTTTGCCATGGGAGTCTTCTATACCTCAACACAGAGGTTAACCTCGTTGCGCTTGACCTCAACGAAGCCTCCTTCTATGTCGAATTGCTTCTTACCGTCCTTTTCGGTATATTCCACACGACCTTTCGTCAAGGTGGAGATGATAGGAGCATGGTCCTTGAGGATCTCAAAGGAACCCACCATACCCGGTACCAACACGCTCTCGACTTCGCCGTGAAACATGACCTTTTCGGGACTTACTATTCTCAATCTCAACATAAGCGTTAGGCTTTGGCCGCCTCCAAGAGTTTCTTACCCTTCTCCTTGGCATCCTCGATTGTACCAACATTGAGGAACGCCTGCTCAGGCAGGTCATCGACCTCACCATCCAGAATGGCATTGAAACCCTTGATAGTCTCCTCGATGGGTACCATCACGCCAGGAATGCCCGTAAACTGCTCTGCCACCGTAAACGGCTGGGAGAGGAAACGCTGCACACGGCGTGCGCGATTGACAACCAACTTGTCTTCATCGGACAACTCGTCCATACCGAGGATGGCAATGATGTCCTGCAACTCCTGATAGTGCTGGAGAGTCTCCTTCACTCGCTGGGCGCAGGCATAGTGCTCCTTGCCGACAATCAGCGGGTCGAGGATACGCGACGTACTGGCCAGCGGATCAACGGCAGGATAGATACCCAGCTCAGTAATCTTACGGTTGAGCACCGTAGTAGCATCAAGGTGAGTAAATGTCGTTGCTGGAGCAGGGTCGGTCAAGTCGTCTGCGGGCACATAGACTGCCTGTACGGAGGTGATGGAACCACGCTTTGTAGAGGTGATGCGCTCCTGCATTGCACCCATCTCGCTGGCCAATGTCGGCTGATAGCCTACGGCAGAAGGCATACGTCCCAGCAGGGCAGACACCTCAGAACCAGCCTGAGTGAAACGGAAGATGTTGTCGATGAAGAACATGATGTCAGCAGCCTCTCCGTTCTTACCACCATGGTCGCGGAACTCCTCAGCCACCGTCAGACCAGAGAGGGCGACAGAGGCACGTGCCCCAGGAGGCTCGTTCATCTGACCATAGACCAGCGTAGCCTGCGACTTCTGAAGTTCTTCAGGGTCAACAAGGCTCAAGTCCCACTTGCCCTCGTCCATAGCCTTTCTAAACTTCTCGCCATAACGGATAACGCCTGACTCAAGCATATCACGAATCAGATCGTTGCCCTCACGAGTACGCTCACCAACGCCGGCAAAGACGGAATAACCGTTGTGACCCTTGGCAATATTGTTGATCAACTCCATGATGAGCACCGTCTTACCGACACCAGCACCACCGAAAAGTCCGATCTTACCACCCTTCATGTACGGCTCCAAGAGGTCGATGACCTTGATACCGGTCTGCAACATCTCCTTGTGGGTGGAGAGATCCTCAAACTTCGGAGCCTCGCGGTGGATGGGGTACGCTCCCTTCATATCGAGCGATTCCATACCGTCGATAGGCTGACCAATGACATTCATCATACGGCCCTTGATCTGATCGCCAGCCGGCATGGTGATAGGACTTCCCGTACGCATTGCCTCCAGTCCACGCTGCAATCCGTCCGTGTTGTCCATGGCAACGCAGCGCACAGTGTCCTCGCCAACGTGCTGCTGCACCTCGATGATGAGGTCGCGGCCATCGGGACGCTTTACGCGCAATGCCTCATAGATTTTAGGCAGTACCTTCTCAGAATCCTCGCCTTTGGTGTCGAAATAGACGTCGATCACCGGGCCGATAATCTGAGAGATATGTCCAATAGTTTGTGACATAAATTTTACCTCTTTGTTTATGCGTTATTATACTTCGTTTTTGTTTTTAGTTAGATGCTCACCTCATCGAGGACGCGGATCAACTTGCGGTCGAAAGGCTTATCAGAGCGGATTGCCTCCGAGAGCGGCACGTAGCAGACCTCGTTGTTTCTCACGCCTACCATCAGGTTGCGTTGTCCTTGCATGATGGCCTCCACGGCACCAGTGCCCGTTCGGCTGGCCAGAATGCGGTCGCGGGCCGAGGGACGACCTCCGCGCTGCAAGTGACCCAGGATGGAGACACGCACGTCATAGTCGGGGAACTCCTTGTGAACGCGCTCCGCATAGTACATCGCACCACACTTCGGACTTTCCGAGACGATGACGATGCAACTCTTCTTTGACTTGCGAATACCACGCTCCATGAAGCGTGCCAACTGGTCAACATCCGTGGAATCTTCGGGGATGATGGCAGCCTCCGCACCACTGGCGATGGCAGAGTTTTGTGCCAAGAAACCAGCATCACGGCCCATCACCTCTACAAAGAAGATGCGCTCGTGGCTTTGAGCGGTATCGCGAATTCTATCAACACACTCTACGATGGTATTGAGCGTCGTGTCATAACCGATCGTGTTGTCCGTACCGTAGAGGTCGTTGTCAATGGTACCAGGCAGTCCGATACAGCAGAGATCATACTCTGCAGCAAACTTCATCGCACCCGTCAGCGAACCATTGCCGCCGATGACGACCAGTGCGTCGATACCATGTTGTTGGATGTTCTCATAGGCTTTATCACGCCCCTCTTTGGTCATGAACGCCTTAGAGCGTGCCGTCTTGAGGATTGTACCTCCCCTGCCGATGATGCCACTGACATTCTCGGTGGTGAAATCCCTTATCTCTCCTGTTACCAATCCATCATAACCTCGGTAAATACCCTTGATATTGAAACCGTTATAGATTCCTGCACGCGTGACGGCACGAATTGCCGCGTTCATTCCTGGGGCATCTCCACCCGAAGTTAATACACCAATTGTCTTAATCTTTGTCATAGGAAGATTCTAATTATTACCTTATTGAAGATTTTAACAGGGGCAAAGGTAGTAAAAATAAATGTATCTACAAACCTTTTTGCAGGATTTTGGAAAATAACTCCCACTTTTAAGGAAACAACACCCACTTTTTTTGATTCATCTCATTAATTTTGCGAAGGTACCATCGACTTAGATGCATGGCTTTATAGCTGGACGATCATATCATTGGGTGGAAATTTCAGAACTTAAACAGTTGCTCTACCTTTTTCGCACATTGCTCCATGAGCCACTTGGGGGTACTTGTCGCCCCACATATACCCACCGACTGTATGCCATCGAGCCACTCCCTTCGGATCTCATCCTGACTTTCTATCTGATGACTGTTGGCATTGACGCGGCTGCATTCCGCAAAGAGCACACGCCCGTTGCTGCTCTTGCGGCCTGCTACGAAGAGTACAAGTTCATGACAAGCGGCAAAATCGGCGATATTAGGCATACGGTTGGCCACTGATCGACAGATGGTATCAAAACTCTCAAAAGCACACCCGTCGGCGATATGACCCTGGATGTAAGCGATGATATCCCGATAGGCCGAGAGGCTTTTCGTCGTCTGGGAGAAAAGGAAGATGGAGCGGGAGAAGTCGAGGTGGCGCACGTCGTCGAGGTTTTCCACAACAATAGCACCTCCGTGGGTCTGCCCGACCAGGCCAAGCACTTCGGCATGGCCTTTCTTGCCAAAGATAACCACTTGTCCGTCTTGCGCCTTCTCCCACTGGCGCTTCACCCTGCGCTGCAAGGCCAGCACCACAGGACACGTCGCGTCAATGATTGTGATGTTATTGCGTTGGGCCGTTTCGTAGGTAGAGGGTGGTTCGCCATGGGCTCGGAGCAGCACCGTTGCATCGTGAAGTTGCTGAAACTGTTCATGATTGATGGTGATCAGTCCCTTGTGAGCAAGACGCTCCACCTCGACACCGTTGTGTACGATGTCGCCAAGGCAATAGAGGGTATTGCCCGACTTGAGTTCTTCCTCCGCTTTGTTGATGGCAGTGGTCACACCGAAGCAAAAGCCACTGCCTGAATCGATTTCTATCGTCATAGGTTGGTATGCAAATGAACTTAATATGTAGTTGGTTTCGATACTTTCACTGTCACAGCAGTGGTCCTTCCGCTGTATTCAGGCGCATAGGCACATTGTGCCGTGCAGGTACCCGAGAGGTAGTTGCCCTCTCGGTCAATATAGTACTCCGTCTCGACCACATGCTTGCCTTTAGCTATTTGATGGAAGAAATAACGGGTCGATTGGTCGCGGGTCTCCAGGTAGTAGCCCCATTGATAACCACTCTCCTGGGCCACGGGCTCCAGGCAGGCTGCACGCATATCGTTTACCATCACAAAGTCGTAGTCGCGGTCGGCTTGGATGGTAATGCGTACTCGCACGCGGTCGCCAACCGTCAGTTGGGTGGCCGGCTTACCGTCCTCGTCAAGAAGTTCGCGGCTGACCTTGAGACCTGCCGAGGAAGCACGAGTCTCGCGCATAGGCTGGAGATATTGCGCATAGACAGCTCCCCAGGACGTGCCATCGGAGGACTTTTCGGCTGTCAAGGTAGCCGGCGCATTCGTCATCGTCTCTGTATGGCGCACGTAGCCCAGCCCAGCTGAACCCTGCTCCTCAATGGACCTTCCGTCGATGGAGAGCCGAGTCAGTGCAGCCGAGTCGGTCAGGGCAGCAAGGTGGCCCTTGTCGGCAAAAGCCCAAATGGCTTCCACGGCATTGAAAGGCGTGTCCCAAGCTTGTGTGCGCTTAGCTTGAAGAAGCCAGCGACGCATCTCGCTGAGGGTCTGTGTGTCGTCGGGAGTCAGAGTGCGAATGGCCTCGATAGCCGCTACTTGTGAAGGAATCCGATAGTTGAACCAACTATAACTGGCACGTGGCGTGTCGAAATAGCGTCCCATCTCCTCACGGTACACAGTATACTCCTTCAAGCTCTTCAAATATGTGAGGGCTTTCGAGTGCTGATCATACAGGGCGAGGATCACCGCCGTATTGGCTTTGCCATAAATGGTTAGATCCGAAGCACGACGGGTCATCAGGCGCAGCAGATAGTCGGTGTCTGCCGTACGGCTACGTTGTGCCAATGCATTGGTATAAAGATAGTCGCAAAGGGCATCGCTGGGATAAAAATCCTTTCTTTTCTTGAGTTCGGTGACCTGTCGGGCCACCTCCTTATCGAGGAAGCGGAAGGCCTTGGTGACGAGGGCGTTCAACGTAGCGTCCTCGCCTGTCATTACTTGTAGTCGGACGAGGGTCTTAGTAACAGCCACCGTCATATAAAAGCTACCGTCCATACCTTGCCACCAAGAGAAAGATCCGTTGGCATTCTGCAACTTGCGCAGGCTGCTGATGGTATTGGTGAGCGCATGGCTGATCTGGTTGTCGTTGAAATAAGCTGCAATAGCACGGCGTTGGGCGCTCTCCGACTGAGCGACAGCTACCCACGGAGTCTCGGTAAGAACCAGAGCCTTGAGCGCCTCATTCTTCTCCAACTGGCTTTGTAGCGAAGTCTCCGTGCCCGATTCTTGCTCCCACTGCTTGAACACTGTCTTCAAAGTGGGATTCTCCTTAACGATTGTCCGTGCAAGGGTATTGGCAAAGAGGGCGGCGGAGAGAGAGATTGCATTCTTTTCGTTGATGTCGCCGACATAGGGGAGGGCTTGCACCAGGATCCATGCGGGATTGTTGGTATATTCTATCGTCAGACTCGGTCGCTCGATACCTTTGCCTTTGAACAACTGCTTGAGGTCGAGCTGCAGCGTCCCAGGCACGTGTTGCGTGAAAGGCAGGGTAGTGGTGACGTATTGCTTGTCGGTTAACACGGGAAGGTAGTGCTGCTCACCATCACTGAAACCATCGCCTTGTGCTATGATGCGCACGATCAAGAGTCCTTCTTGACCTTCAAGCAGGGAGGGAGCAATAGAGAAGGCCGCACGCACCGTTTGGTGGGGATCGGAAGAGAAAGGCTGTTCCTCCTCATAGACCACAGACTCGTCGGCAGGAAGAAGGAACTGGAGACGCACCACACCCTTATGGGTAACGTCAGATGTGTTGCTGATACGCGTGGCAATGACTGCATGGTCGCCCAAACGAAGGAAGCGAGGAAGGTTAGGTTGTACCATCACATCCTTTTGTGCCACCACGTCGGCCTCTATCAGTCCGTGGCGCATTTCCTTGTCGTGAGCAAGTCCCATGAAGCGCCACGTTGTTACGCTCTCAGGCAGACGGAACTGCAAACTCACCTGTCCGAGAGAGTCGGTGCGGAGTTGAGGATAAAAGAAAGCTGTCTCCTCCAGGTTTTCACGAAGTTGGACAGGGGCATTGCTATCTGTCTCGGTAGTACTGCCCGCATCATTAGCTCCACTGGGAGCTGCACTGCCCAGTGGTGGCTCTTCCAAGGTGGCCTCCATATCAGCCACCAACATCTGTTTCGACATCATACGCACAGAGGCAGAGCCGGGAGTAGCATCCATACACATCATGGGGAGCGATCTTCCATACAAGAATCGTTCATCGTAGTCGCGGAGTAATGAGGAGAAGTAGTTTTTATCCAGCTCGGAGAAAGACAAGGTCTTGAAAACGGGCTGAGAGGGGTAGAGGGTACTGGTCACCTGTGTACGACCATAATAGATGGACGTCCAGTCCGCGGTGGGCAGATAGAGATTCATTGCTACGTTATCGTCCCAACGGTGAAGGCTCAATTGGTCGAGACTCTTATCGTAAAGAGTGGCCATCAGCTGGGCGTTGGCTGGTGTACCGTCAGGGTTGCGGGCCTCCAGCGTCCATGTCTCCTGCTGTCCCGGTGTGAGTCGGTCGCGGAAGGTGCGCCAAGAGAGAGAGATCTGCTTTTCGGGAAGGGGGCGTGCTATGGTCGTGGTATGGGTGTAAGCAACGCCGTCGTGTACCCAAGCGAAGCAGAGGCGCAGTCCGTCGCCATACTCCTTCTTATACTTAAACTTCATAAGTGTCAGCGCATCGCTTTGGTCGATGCGACCGTTCTCCAACACACGGTCTCCCGAGATGACGGAATAGAGGATGTGCTGGTCCGCATCTGAAGAACCCACTTGGATACAGACTGGCTTGCCGTCGCGCGGGAAGGTCTCACTTGTCTGGTAGAACCAGTTGTGTGTCGTGACTACCGGGCGCTTATCGTCAAGGGAGAAAAGAACAAACGGATACTGTAGCGTGTCGTTGCCACAGACAGCGAGCAACGTCCAGGCACCCGACTTCATTCGAGGCAGTTGGATTGGAGTATTGGTGGAGGCGGAATGGGTGAGTTGAGCCATACGCTCCGCCTTGCTCAGTCCGTCATTCGTAGCAAAAAAGCCGTAGCGGACGGAGGCCTCCACTTCCTTGCCCGCGGCATTGCGATACTGAAGGGTGAAAGTCTTATTGTCGGTATCGACAAGCAACTTTTCTGGCAGGTCAGTGGAAAGGAGCGCATCCTTGTTGCCCAACGGGATGGAGAGAGTGCCACGATGGCTTTCTCCAGCAAGGTCGGTGACATCGGCTTGCAAGTCGAAACGGTAGAAGCCCGTAGCGCCCTCAGGTATTGTCAACGGCAAGCGGACCTCAAAGAGGCCATCAGCATCTGTCGTAGCCTGAGCCTCGAGAATGGTCGCCTCAGAGAAGTCTCTCTCGAACCAACGCCACCACATCGAGGGACGACGCACGACGGTGTAGCTGACCTTGGCGCCATCTATCCCCACACCACTATAGGTACGGGCGGTTCCCTTGATGACAATCGTATCGCCTGGAGCGTAGCGATCTTGGTATGGGTCGAAAGTTACCTCAAATGTAGGCCGTTTGTATTCCTCTACACGAATAGCCTCACGCTCATAACCAAGACTTGAAGCTATCGTGAAGTGACCTGTAAGTCCCGAAGAGGGCAGATGAAACTCGGTTGCAGCCGTACCGAAGGCATCTGTCTTGAGCGACTTCTCCGCCACATCACGACCGTTGGCATCACGAAGGGTAAGCGTGACGGGGCGGTCAGCGGTGGCCTTGGTCACCGTGCCCATCATCGTCCAAGCCATCAGATTGACATATACCGTTTGTCCCGGCCGGTAAATGGCACGATCGGTAAAGATACGGACATTCTGCTCCGGACCTTCCTGCATGTTATAGGTAAAGTTAGTCCATTCAGTATTGGCCGGCAGGGCCTTGTCCTGCGGCGTTTGGACCCAAAACTCTAATTCGGTATTTAAATAAGGTTCATTATTATCTATAGAGATAATCGCTTCGCCGTTTTTGTCTGTCACAACCTTCGACTTACTATGGTCGTTCTCCGGTTGGTAATAGTGCACTGAAGCGCCCGCCACGGGCTGTCCATTGTCGGCACGGACGACGGCGAGACGGATTTTTCCTTCGGGCTGCGTTTGCCATAACAGACGAAGATTGCTCACGGCTATCAGACGCCGCTCCACCTTCATCGACTTGTTGTCTGAATAAAACTCCAAGAGATAAAGTCCTGGGGAAAGGTGTGGCAATAAGAGACTGTCTGTATGCTGTTCATAGACTGGGTGGCCGTGGAATGAGACGCTGAAAGTCTGAGCGGAACCCTTGTCAATATAGGATTGGATGTTCTTGTATAGATGGCCATCGACAGATCTTTGGAATAGGACAAAAGACTGATGGTCGTTGGTCAAACGTACAGGCAGGACGCGCACATGAAGCTCTGAAAGGTTGCAAACATCATTGAATACGATCTTCACAGACTGATACGGATGAAAGAGCTGGTCCGACAAGTCTGCGGTAAAGCGTGGCCTGATGAGGTATTCAAGGCTATTGCGAAGTGCACCGATCTCCTTCCACTCACTCCAACGTCTAAGGGCCTTGAGTGCAAAATCATAGCAAGCCTTCCGTTCATCGTTGGTCGTTTGAGGCATTGCGTGGAAGCGAACGATGGCAGCATGTCCACAGACGAGCAAATCTTGATACTCCGCGATAATGCGGTCAAGGGCTTGGAGGTCGTTTCCTGCAAGGTCCGTTGCCAAGAGACAGGTGGCCTCACGATTACCATGCGTACGATACCAGTCGAGAAGCCATTCACGCTGGTTGGTCTCCAGTGCAACGACATGAAGCAGGTCATTGCCGAAGATTTGACTATCAACACCCTTTTTGAGGAAGGGAATGTAGGGATCCACTCTCTCCGCCGCAAGGGCATCCGGGTGGGAGAGGGCCTTGGCACGATAAGCGCTGGCCTTGGCTTTATGGTCATCGAGAGCAGGGTGGGCGTCGTAGATTTGGGAGAGAACTACGTCGTAGATTGACTGGAGTACCACGTTGGTAGCCTGGCTTTCCTTCTCCTCCAAATCCGTTACCCATTTGGAGAGAGAATCAGGGGAAATGTCATATTCCAAGCTGGCTCTGCGGAGTGTGGAAGCCAAGAGGTGACCATAAGCGTTCTCTTGAGCAGCACGCTCCTGAATTTGAGTAAGTATGCTGATCTGTGTACGCGGCTGGTCGTCCCGTTCCGCGTTATTGACCTTTTTCCATAGGTTGTCATAACCTTGGGACCATAGATTTGAGAGAAATGACATAAGCAGTATAATGATAGAAATAGTTCGTTTCATGTTGATTCTATTTTGCAAGTGATTCACTATGTCGAATATAACTTTGCAAAATAAACCAATTTCCATGAAATAGCAAAGCGTTTTTGGAAGAAAAATGGTTTATATTGGGATTTTTAACGAATACGCCGTGCTTTGGTAACTATTCAGCAATAACACTCCTTTGAGTTTTTTGTCAACAATCCTGACAAAA
>ERZ779797.71-NODE-71-length-40655-cov-4.788448_pt1 | contig 40655 bp, 39 predicted proteins | sample MGYA00511886_ERZ779797 | MGnify/ENA primary metagenome ERZ779797 (study PRJEB29588, sample SAMEA2155055) | human gut metagenome | biome: human gut; feature: human-associated habitat; material: faeces | place: Denmark | collected 2008/2010 ... | reverse complement strand
CAGGCTGAGTGTGTTACCCAGTTCAAGTGAAATACCTGTAAATGCAGTTTTGTTGTAACCTACGTATGAGATTTCAATTTTGTAGGGACCACCGGTACGCATACCTTGGATGGTGTAACGTCCATCTACGTTTGTTACTGCACCGTAGAGAGTACCTGACGGTTCGTGGATAGCTACCACTGTAGCACCGATAACCGGGGCTTTGGTTTCATCTAAAACTTTTCCGCTGATAGCAGAAGTTGTTACCTGAGCATTTGCGCCAACAGCCATGGCTGAAACGACTAATGCGGAGAACAGGAATTTGGAATGATGTACCATAAAATTTTAATTAAATTGTAAATCTATTTTCGCGTTTTAATTCGCTTAATACTTTGTAGTTAAGTTCGTTGAATCTTTTTGTATTACTTGTTTTTTCTGTTGCAAAGTTAAAAAATCTTTTCAACGAATAATTGGAGAGTGGACGATTTAACAAATTAGGCAGTCGATAATTAACTTTTTTATTTTTCTATCGGATAGGGAATATAGAACGACAGATTCCTTTTTTCTTGATTTTGTGTGAGTTGCATAATTCAGGTAATATGTAATAAGTTTGTAATTTGTGGACTAATGAAAGAAGAATCTGACAAGGTTATTGTATGAATCCTGAATTTATTTTCATTTTGCTTTGTGGTTGACTTTATTATGGACATTTGTTTTTTTGTCTATTTTTGCAGAATGAAAGTAAGAGTTTATCAATATGAAACAAAAATTGGAAGAGAATAAAGGAATTCCGGCTTCGTTACTGTGGATACTGGCCATTATATCAGGACTTTCAGTGGCGAATCTGTATTATAATCAACCGTTGCTGAACCGTATCAGTGAGGATTTGGGTATCTCGGAGTTTACAGCTAACCTGATACCTATGACCACACAGATTGGGTATGCGCTGGGATTGTTGTTTATTATTCCTTTGGGGGACTTGTATAAGCGGAAAAATATCATTGTCATTAACTTTCTCTTGTTGTCGGTGGCAACTTGCAGTATTGCTATGTCGGTGAATGTATTCTACATCTTGCTGGCTTCGCTGGTGACAGGGATTTGTTCGGTCATGCCGCAGATTTTTATCCCGATTGCTGCACAGTTTTCGCTGCCTCAGAATAAAGCACGTAATGTGGGAATGATGGTTAGCGGTCTGCTGACCGGAATTTTAGGCTCACGGGTAATCAGTGGTTTTGTAGGCGAATATTGGGGATGGCGTACGATGTATTATATTGCAGCCGTCATCATGTTGCTTTGTATTTTTGTGGTGGTTCGGGTGTTGCCGGATATGCCGCTAAATTTCAAAGGTACGTACAAAGGATTGATGAAATCGCTTTTTACGCTGTATCGGGACAATTCCACCATTCGTTTGGTTTCTGCACGGGCCGGACTTTGCTTTGGTAGTTTCCTGGCGTTATGGGCGTGCCTGGCCTTTAAGTTGAGTGGGGAACCGTTTTATGCAGGAAACAATATCATCGGTATGCTGGGACTGTGTGGAGTGGCTGGTGCACTGACGGCCTCTTTTGTCGGGAGTCTGGTACATAAGTTTGGAGTGCGGTTTTTTACTTTTGTTGGTTGTTTGCTCATCATTGCAGCCTGGATAATCATGTTTATTTTCCAGAATTCTTATTTAGGTTTTATTGTGGGAATTATTGTGATAGATATCGGTATGCAATGTGTGCAGATAGGTAATCAAACCTGTGCATTGTCGCAGGCTCCCAAGGCGACCAACCGGGTGAATACCATCTTTATGACGACTTATTTTGTGGGTGGTTCACTGGGAACTTTTCTGGCTGGTACATTCTGGCACGCTTGGGGCTGGACCGGAGTGGTTTGTGTAGGAATCGGTCTGACACTGATTTCACTGCTTGTGACGCTTTTTACTCGAAACTGATTATTCAAATGAACGAATATATATGAAAAAGAATGTGATTTATTTGAACGACTGGCTGGCTATTCATCCGTATACGACAGTTTGTTCTTCAGATACGTTTTTTGTGGAGTTGGCCAACAAACTTTATGCGGCTTGTCATTTGGAGGAATTGCCTGAGATGTTTTGCAAGAATTTAAGTTTGTATGTGGCAGCTTATCTGGAAGACATCATTTCCGGCCTGGGATTGTGGCAGGGATTTACCACTGCTCATACCCGTTTGTATGGCAGGTGTCTTCCATTCTATCCCACGGGAAAAGATTATATAAAGGGAGAGGTAAACCTGGAGGACGTACGTTTCATTATCTGGAATACATGGCAAAAGACTCCTTTCTCACACGGGTATGTGAATCCGTTGGATACCTCAATCTTAAAGCAGGCACAGGATTTTCTGCCTTTACTGGAGGAAGCTTATGAGGTGGCTCCGGAGAATGAGTTACTGAAGGATTATTTTGCCGGCTATGCAGATGAAAAAGAGGCTGACCGGAAATTGTCATGGCTTTTCGGGCACACTTACCTCACGGAACCTTCTATGCTGCCTTATATTGAACGGGTGGCACCGGACGACCGTTTTATTATCCCTACGGGTCCTTTGGCGTTGTTCCTTCACGAATGGATTGAGTTGTTGGCTGGTAAGCAGGCAAAGTGCTGGAAATCGGTTCCTCGTTTGTATCAGGAGGAAAAGGAAATGCCGGAAACTGTTTTGCAGAAGAATGCGGAGATTTATCGTCTCTTTACCTTGTGGACTGGCGGACGGAAAATTATTTATCTCAACGGCTATGCGTCATTGAAACGCTTCCTGGTAGAGATTCTGCAGTGGCCGGATGATGAAAATCACACCTTGCCGCAGATGAAGAGTTGCCGGAACTTTGTATTGATGGTGGATGAGCAGAAAGGGCTTTTGCTGGCGAAGGATGTGTGTGAATACATCGCCGACACGGAAAATCCTTATTATGATCAGGAAGAGGCATCGCAAAATGCATTCCGGATGTTGACGGAAGAGATGCTTTGTCCGCCGGATCTGTTGCATTATTGCATTGAGAAAAACTTGCTGCCCGATGCAGAATTGCCTGAAGTAGGAGAGAAGATGCTGGTGAAACTGAATGCGGACTTTATTGCGCGGCATTCATTACTGTATTATTATCGCGGCGATTGATTTTGTCGAGTATATATCATAAAAAAAGCACGAACCGAAATTCGTGCTTTTTTTATGTTATAATGGATATAGAATTAGCAAACCTTGTGTGAACCGTCGCTGATAACTACATCGTATACTTTCGGGCTGCGACCGAATTTTTCTTTGAAGCGTTCTTTTGCAGTAGAAATGAATGTTTCGTACAATTCATTCTTAACCAGGTTGATGGTACATCCACCGAATCCACCACCCATTACGCGTGAACCAGTAACTCCACAGTCAAAAGCAATATCGTTCAGGAAGTCGAGTTCTTCGCAGCTTACTTCATACAGCTTGCTCATGCCATGGTGAGTTTCATACATTTTCTGTCCCACTGTTTCGTAGTCGCCTTTTTCCAATGCGTCGCATACGTCGAGCACGCGTTGGATTTCTTCGATTACGTATTCAGCACGCATGTAGTCTTCTTCAGAAACGTCAGCTTTTACTTCGTTCAGCATATCCATTGTGCAGTCTCTCAGGAATTCTACAGTCGGATGGTTCTTCTTGATAGCAGCTACAACAGCTTCGCAGCTCTGACGGCGTTTGTTGTATGCAGAAGATGCCAGTTCATGTTTTACTACAGAGTCAACCAATACCAAGCGGTATCCGTCCGGTCTGAACGGGAAGTACTGGTATTCCAGTGAACGGCAGTCCAGACGAATCAGGTGACCTTCTTTACCAAATACAGAAGCAAACTGGTCCATGATACCGCAATTAACTCCGCAGTAGTTGTGTTCTGTAGCCTGACCAACTTTAGCCAGTTCGAATTTGTCAATTTTGTTGTCGCCGAACAAATCGTTCAAAGCGTATGCGTATGTAGATTCCAATGCAGCAGAAGAAGACATACCTGCACCCAGAGGTACATCACCTGCAAATGCAGTATTGAAGCCTTTTACGTCAACTCCGCGTTTGATCATTTCACGGCAAACACCGAAGATATAACGTGCCCAGCTTGCTTTCGGAGCATCTTCTTCGTTCAATCCGAATTCTACGTAGTCTTTCAAGTCGATAGAATAAGCGCAAACTTTATCTTTTCCATTCGGTTTGATTTCAGCCACCATACCTTTGTCTACAGCTCCCGGGAATACAAAACCTCCGTTGTAGTCAGTGTGCTCACCAATCAGGTTGATTCGTCCCGGAGAAGTATATACTGAGCCTGTTGTACCGTCGAAATGCTTGATAAAGCGGCTTCTTACAAATTCTATGTCCATAATGATAAAAATTAAAGGTTAATAAATTCTGGTATATAAACAAGAAAGGATGAAGAATGAGTCCATCCTTCATCCTTGTGTTTTATTATTCAGTCGGAATGTCTTTGTTTACATTCTTGCATCCGATTAACGCATAGAACAACAAGTATGCCAATGCGGCTGCAATTACGATAAAGCTGTTCAGATAACCTGCTGAGTCGGCTACTCCACCTTGTAACAGCGGAAGTAATCCACCACCGCAAACCATTACCATGAAAATTCCGGAAGCTGCTTCTGTGTATTTACCCAGTCCTTCTACAGCCAAGTTGAAGATACCACCCCACATGATTGAAGTACAGAGTCCGCAGAGTGCCATACACATTACGCTGACAGGAACTGCTTCCAATCCGAATGACAGACTAGCTCCGCTTTTGAATACCGGCATGTTGACTACGCTGCTCAACGGAGTTACGAAAGCAATACCGATCAAAATCAATCCGAGAATAGAAGCTACGGTCAACATGGCCTTACTACTGAACTGAGCACCGAGTGAAGCACCAATCAGACGACCGATAAGCATCAGGAACCAGTAAGTTCCTACGATAGAACCTGCAATGGCCGGATCGATACCCAGACCGCCTTCATTTACTTGTGCAGTCATAAACAAGTTTGCAAAGTGAGGAACACCTACTTCAATACCTACGTAAACGAAGATGGCGATGGTTCCTAACTTGAAGTGACGGAAAGACAGCGGGCTGTGTGCGCCTTTGCTCTTGTTTGCCTTAGACAAGCTTGGTTCAGGGATAGCCATGAAGAAGAGTACCAGGAAAGCGATGGCGAAAATAGCCATAGCGATGTAAAGTGCCGGCAAAGCCTTAGCGATAGTACGTTCTTCTACGTTAGCACCCATCAGGTAACCCACCAATACCGGAACGATAGTAGCTGACAAAGAGTTCAGTGAGCCACCAGTCTGGATAAGCTGGTTACCTTTCTTGCCGCCACCACCCAGGGTGTTCAGCATCGGGTTAACTACTGTGTTTAGCATACACATAGAGAAACCAGAGATGAAGGCTCCTGCCAAATATACAGAGAATCCGCCTTTAGAGGCCAATGCCTGAATACCTACACCAATGAAGCCTACAGCGATAGCAATCAATGCTGTTTTCTTGTATCCGATTTTCTGTAAAAGAAGTCCCGAAGGAATACCCATAAATGCGTATGCAATGAAGTTCGCAGCGAATCCGAGCGTAGCTTCCAAGTTGGTAGCTCCAAATTCACTCTGTACGATAACTCCGAATGGAGCCGGCAAACCGGTTACGAAAGAAATCATAGCAAACAATGCGAACATCATTACTATGGGTAACAAATAGCTTTTTTGTTGTTGTGACATGTTGTTTAAAGGTGTTAGTTTGTTATAGGTTAATTAAAGAATTAGATTTTTATTTTTCAACTCCGAATTTATAGATAGTTACCTGATGGTAGGTATCTTCCGGTTTCAACACGACTGACGGGAAGTGTCCTTTGTTGGGGGAGTCGGGGAAGTGTTGTGCTTCAAAGCAGATGGCACTTCTTGCCGGGAATGTAGCACCGTGGTATCCAGTAAAACCATTGTGCCAGTTGGCTGTGTATACTTGTACACCCGGCTCTGTAGTATAAACTTCCAGCGAACGTCCGCTTTCCGGTTCTACACATTTAGCCGCAAATACCAAAGCTTCCGTTTCGCGTTTGTTCAGCACGTAGCAATGGTCGTATCCGGCTCCGTTGATGAGCTGCTGGAACGGTTCATTGATACGGCTTCCCACTGTGTGCGGTGTACGGAAGTCCATCGGAGTACCTTCTACCTTCAATATTTCTCCTGTAGGGATAGATACTTCGTCTATTGGAATATAAAAATCTGCGTTGATTGTGACAATGTTATTGTCTACGGTTGGAGTCGGATTATTCAAACCTGCCAGGCTGAAAAATGCGTGGTTTGTCAGGTTGATAATGGTCTTTTTGTCGCAGTTGGCTACGTAAGTGATGACCAGTTCGTTCTGTCCTGTCAGCGTATAAGTAACTGTGACATCCAGATTGCCTGGGAAACCTTCTTCACCATCTTTAGAGAGATAGTGCAGCGTTACGCTCTGCTCATCTTCCTGTTTGGCATCCCATACGTGGGCATGGAAACCAGTCGGGCCTCCATGCAGGGAGTTAGGACCGTTATTGATGGTCAATTTATGTTCTTGTCCGTCCATCAGGAAACTGCCTTTCGCAATACGGTTGCCATAACGTCCGATTAATGTACTCAGGAAAGGTTCGTGGCTGTTGATTACATTGTCGATACTATCATGTCCCTGCACCACATTGGCCAGTTTACCGTTTTTGTCCGGTACCATCACAGTTAAGATTGCTCCCCCATAGTTTGTAATTGCTACTTCGGCACCTTGCTGGTTAGAAAGAATAAACAAATCTGTCTCTTTGCCGTCTACAATTTTTTGAAAATCTGCTCTTTTTAAGCCGCTTAAATTATTTTCTTTGTAAAATGTGTTGTTCATATTATTAAAATCTTTTAGTTCACACATTATTTTATTGTGCAAATAAAAAGATTTTCTTCAATATACCCAAACATTTTCGAAGAAAGAAGGTTCTTTAATTGTTTAAAGAAAGTAAATCGGCCACAATAAAACTGCTTCCTCCCACAAAAATAAAATCGTCCGGCTGGGCCTGTTCCTTGGCTGCTTCGAAGGCTTCTTTCACATGGGGGTAGGCTTCTCCGTGCAAATTGAAGGTCTCGGCCAGTGCTTTCATCTGCTGGTAGGGAAGAGCTCGTTTCACGCTGGCTTGCGTGAAATAATATCGTGCATCTTTAGGCAACATGGACAATACACCACTCACATCCTTATCGTTCACCATGCCGATGACAATATGTAAGGTTTTATAAGTCTGATGTCTGAGCTGCTCGGTAATGTATTGCATGCCTCCCGTATTATGTCCGGTATCGCAGATGATGGTCGGTTTTTCGCCTAATTTCTGCCAGCGTCCCATCAGACCGGTCAGTTCACAGACATGAAGGAAGCCTTCACGCACATTCTCTTCTGACAGATTATACCCTGCATGACGAAGCTGGCGGATAGCCGAGAGTAGGGTATTGGTGTTCTTTAGCTGGCATAAGCCTCCCAGTTCACCCTCCAGTTGAGGGTAATCAGCTGTTTGGTAGACGTAATGCATCGCTTCGTTGCGGGTCGCATGGATGAGCAGGTATTCGTCTTCGGCAAATACAATGGGCGCTCCTACGGCAGTTGCCTTAGCCTGGAAGACAGGGCGGGTTTCGGGGGTGGTTTCACCGATTACAACTGGAGTACCTTCTTTAATGATGCCTGCCTTTTCTGAAGCAATTTTTTCCAGGGTATTGCCTAAAAATTGTACATGGTCGAAACTGATGTTGGTAATGACACACAAGTCGGGCTGAATGATGTTGGTGCAGTCCAGTCTTCCTCCAAGACCGACCTCTATAACGGCTACATCCACTTGCTGTTCAGCGAAATAGGTGAATGCCATAGCAGTGGTAAGTTCAAAGAAAGAAGGGTGGAGTGGTTCGAAGAATACGCGGTGCTTTTCTACAAAGTCGATGACAAATTCCTGACTTACCGGAGTGCCGTTTACGCGGATACGCTCACGGAAATCCACCAGATGAGGAGAAGTATAAAGTCCGGTTTTATAGCCTGCAGCCTGTAGAATGGCAGCCAATGTATGCGAACAAGAACCTTTCCCGTTGGTTCCTGCCACGTGAATCGTATGGAATTTGCGATGAGGGTGATGGAAGTAATCATCCAGGGCATACGTGTTGTCCAATCCCTCTTTGTAGGCATCTTTGCCCACCTGCTGAAACAGAGGGGCACTATTATATAAGTAGGTAAGTGTTTCCTGATAATTCATGATTTCTGCTTTTTAAAAACAGCTGCAAATATCATCATTTTTATCAGGATAACCTATCTTTTTACGATTTCATTTACCAGTAAGCCCCTTGCGGGTATTTGATTCCTTCTACTCCGATGCTGATGGAACTGCTTTCATTAAACTTGAAATTAATCATTCCCCCAATCCGGTCGGGAGCGAAATTAGGCATGGGGTAGTAATAGGGTGAACGTTTCGGCATGAGCGACTTGTTGCCATAGGCATACAGACTGATACGTTCGTTGACTTTAAACGCAGCAATGCCGGTAATTCCTACATTGCGGTAGTTGATGCCACCCCAGTTGAAGTTGCTGGCATACAATCCGCCTGCTACGCTGAAGCGCTTGTTCAGCGGTACGGCGTACAAGAAAGCGGCATCCTGACCGAAACCCACTCCGGAAGGAGCGTATTTGCTCGGACTGAATGTGACATTCATGCCGATGGAGGCATTGAATCCTTTATGTAGCTCCCAGGTGGCATAGCCGTAATTGAACGGAGTAATGCCATACATATCGAAGGGAGAGTATAGGTAATGTTGCGGAACAGGAGCGGGCAGGGGTACACTGAGTGTATCCTTAGCCATGAGCTGTTCTGCATGCAATGTCGTGGAAAGGGAGTCGGAAGGAAGCGACTTCAGGTTTTCTGTCTGTGCCCAAACGAGTAACGGACAGAACAATGTCAGCAGCAAGATATATTTTTTCATGACTTTCATTTTTTTGTTACCCCAAAAATACAAAAAATGTCACTGCTATTTAGGCTGTTATCTCTTTTTAGTCCTGGTTTAAATTTTATTTGGATAAAGAAGACGATGTGGACCGGAGCAGAATCTGAAATGTCCTGTTCTCTTTTCAGTATTTCTTAAGGAGTACTGTAGTACTTCCACGAAAGTATTGGAGTATTTCCTATGCAGTACTGGAGTACTTCTTCGGAAGTACTGGGAGAAGGCTTTTGGCCGAAATTGGAGACTTATAGGAATCGTGTTTAAATGCAGAAAGGACTGACTCCGCTTGTAGGGGAGACAGTCCTTTCTTGTATCTGAAAAGCTGTTGCTTAATCGAATAAACTTCTGAATTTCTTGAAGATTTTTTCTTTCAGGCTTGTATTTGGCTTGAAGTTCTCTGCTTCCTGCCATTTCTCCAGTGCCTGACGTTCTTCTTTCGTCAGCGTTTCCGGAATGTAGACGCTGATATTTACCAGCAAGTCACCTGTACCGGTGTTGTATCCGTAGCTGTTGATGTTTGGCAGACCTTTGCCGCGCAAGCGGAGTACTTTGCCCGGCTGTGTGCCCGGCTCAATCTTGATTTTTGCCTTCCCGTCGATGGTCGGGATTTCTACCGTACCTCCTAATGCAGCGGTCGGCACACTCAACAGAAGGTTGTAAATCAAGTCACTTTCGTCACGGATGAGTTCCGGATGCTTTTCTTCCTCAATCAATACCAGCAAGTCACCCGGTACCCCGTTGTGCTTTCCGGCATTACCTTTTCCGTTGATGGTCACCTGCATGCCTTCAGCTACTCCGGCCGGAATCTTCACGGTTACCACTTCTTCACCGTAAACCACTCCTTCACCGTTACATTCCTTACACTTGTTCTTGATGATTTTACCTTCACCGCCGCACTGCGGACATACAGACTGTGTCTGCATCATGCCGAAAATGCTCTGCTGTGTGCGGGTTACGCTACCCGTTCCGTGACATGTAGGACAAGTTTCTGTACCTCCGTCACCTTCTGCTCCTGTACCATGACAGTGGCTGCATTCTACGTATTTCTTCAGCTTGAATTTCTTTTCAACTCCAGTAGAAATCTCCTTCAGGTTCAGTTTGACCTTTACGCGCAAGTCTGAGCCACGGAATTTCCGCTGACGTGACTGGCCTCCGCCACCAAATCCGCTGCTGAATCCGCCGAATCCTCCGTGTCCGCCGAAAATATCGCCGAACATAGAGAAAATATCGTCCATAGACATGCCTTGGCCGCCAAATCCGCCAAAACCGCTTCCACCTCCGGCTGCACCGTCTACTCCGGCAAAACCGAACTGGTCATAGCGTGAACGCTTGTCCGGGTTGCTCAATACTTCGTAGGCCTCTGCGGCTTCCTTGAACTTCTCTTCCGCTTCCTTATCACCCGGGTTGCGGTCCGGATGATATTGGATGGCCTTCTTTCGGTAGGCCTTCTTTATTTCGTCTGCCGTGGCTGTTTTGGCAACCCCCAGCACTTCATAATAATCTCTTTTCGCCATGACTCTACCTATTTATTATTGGGCAACCACCACTTTGGCGTGACGGATGACTTTTTCATTCAATTTGTATCCAGTCTGTACACAGTCCAGAATCTTTCCTTTCTGATCTTCACTTGAAGCGGGTACCAGTGCGATGGCTTCGTGGTAGTCGGTATCGAAATCCTGGCCGATAGGTTCCATTTTTTCCAGTCCCTCCTGATGCAAGTTCTTCAGGAACTTTTGATAAATCAGTTCTACACCGTCGTAGATTGCTTTCACGTCTTCTGCTTTCTGCATATTCTGTAAAGCACGTTCCAGGTCATCCAAAACTGGTAGTACGGCATTGATGGCTTTTTCGCCTCCGTTCTTAATCAGTTCGGCTTTTTCCTTGATAGTACGTTTCCGGAAATTATCAAATTCAGCAGACAGACGCAGATATTTATCTTTTTGCTCATCAATCACTTTCTGAGCTTCTTCCAATTCTTTTTCTAACTTCTCTTCTGCGGTAAGTTCTTTTTCTTCTTCGCCTTTTTCCTGGGCTTTTTGTGCTTCCGCTTCCTGAGATTCAGCGGCAGCCTGTGCATTTTTGTCAGTGTGCTGCTGATTCTTCAATTCTTCTTCCACCTTTTGGTTTTGATTCTTGTTGCTCATATCTTATTTAGTTTTATTTCAATTGAATGTTTTTGCTTTTTCTCCAGCAAAAATCGTGCCTTAGCTCAGCTTTTTGTGGATTGGCCGCAAAAATAATAAAAAACTGCCACACTGACATAGAAAAAAATAAGTTTCGGCTTCTGTCTGCTCTTTTTATATTTCATCTTTCCAAAAGTACAGTTCAACCTCTGATTTGTCGGTTTCATACTTTTACGAATCTTTAAAAGGTAGTGAGCCACTAATTTTGCTACCATCATTAATCAACACTCAAGAAAATGTTTAAGAAAATAGTCCGTTTTTCAATTCGAAAAAAACTGTTTGTCGTGCTGACAACCTTGTTTTTAATGATTGGGGGCATTTATTCAATGCTGACATTGCCCATCGATGCAGTGCCCGACATTACCAATAATCAGGTACAGATTGTTACCGTGTCGCCCACTTTGGCCCCTCAGGAGGTGGAACAGTTGATTACTTTTCCGATAGAAGTGGCCATGAGCAACATCATGAATGTGGAGGAAATTCGTTCCGTGTCCCGTTTCGGCTTGTCGCTGGTGACCGTGGTGTTCAAGGAAAGTGTGCCCACACTGGATGCTCGTCAGCTGGTGAATGAGCAGATACAAACCGTGGCCGGAGAAATACCTTCGGAGTTGGGTGTGCCGGAGATGATGCCCATTACTACCGGTTTGGGTGAAATCTACCAGTATGTACTGAAAGTGGCCCCTGAATATGAGGACAAGTATGATGCCATGGAGTTGCGTACCATTCAAGACTGGATTGTGAAAAGACAGCTTTCGGGTATTCCGGGCATTGTGGAAATCAACAGTTTCGGAGGATACCTGAAGCAATATGAAGTGGCTGTTGACCCGGATGCCTTGTATTCGCTCAATATTACCATCAGCGATGTGTACGATGCATTGAGCCGCAATAACCAGAATACCGGAGGTAGCTATATAGAAAAGGTGAACCGTGCCTATTACATCCGTTCGGAAGGTATGATTGCCGACTTAAAAGACATTGAACAGATTGTCGTGACCAATCGTGGAGGTATCCCTGTACATGTGAGCGATATTGGTAAAGTACGCTATGGGGCTCCCAAGCGTTTTGGTGCCATGACCAAGGATGGAGAAGGCGAATGCGTGGGAGGTATTGCCATGATGCTGAAAGGAGCCAATGCCAATGTGGTTACGCAGGAGTTGGAGAAACGCGTGGCGAAGGTACAGAAGATGCTTCCCGAAGGAGTCAGTGTAGAACCTTATCTGAATCGTTCGGAACTGGTGAACCGTAACATATCGACAGTTATCCGCAACTTGGTGGAAGGAGCCATTATCGTGTTCTTGGTATTGATTCTGTTCCTCGGCAATGTCCGTGCAGGATTGATTGTGGCTTCCGTAATTCCGTTAGCTATGCTTTTTGCCTTTATCCTGATGCGGGTGTTCGGTGTATCTGCCAACCTGATGAGTTTGGGAGCTATCGACTTCGGTATTGTGGTAGACGGTTCCATTGTGATATTGGAAGGAATTCTGGCACATATCTACGGCCGTCGGTTGATGGGACGTACCTTCAGCAAAGAAGAAATGGATGCAGAGGTGGAGAAAGGAGCCGGCAATGTCGTACGAAGCGCCACGTTTGCCGTTTTGATTATTCTGATTGTGTTCTTCCCGATATTGACCTTGACAGGAATTGAAGGCAAGTACTTCACTCCGATGGCCAAGACGCTGGTGTTCTGTATCATCGGAGCTCTGTTGTTGTCACTCACTTATGTGCCGATGATGGCTTCGCTTTTCCTGAAACGTACCGTGGCTGTGAAGCCGACCTTGGCCGACCGTTTCTTCGAGAAGTTGAACCGTGTGTATCACCGTGCCTTGAATTTCTGTCTGGCCCATGTGTGGGGTACGTTGGCTTCGGCCTTTACCTTATTAATATTGTCCTTCTTGTTGTTCACCCGGTTGGGAGCCGAATTTATTCCGACACTCGATGAAGGCGACTTCGCCATGCAGATGACGCTTCCGGCAGGTAGTTCCTTGAGCCGCAGTATCGAGGTGTCGCTTGCGGCTGAGAAGAAACTGAAGGAGGATTTTCCGGAAATCAAGCACGTGGTTGCCAAAATCGGTACGGCTGAAGTACCTACCGACCCGATGGCCGTAGAGGATGCCGACGTGATGATTGTGATGAAGCCGTTCAGTGAATGGACTTCGGCCAGCAGCCGCGCGGAGATGGTGGAGAAGATGAAAAAGTCATTGGAAACGGTGGAAGGGGCAGAATTCAACTTCAGCCAGCCTATCCAGTTGCGCTTCAATGAGCTGATGACAGGAGCCAAAGCCGATATCGCCATCAAACTGTATGGAGAAGATATGGCCGAACTCTATGCTAAGGCCAAAGAGGCGGCCAAGTATGTGGAACAGGTGCCTGGCGCATCCGATGTGCTGGTAGAACAGGCTATGGGACTTCCGCAGCTGCTGGTGAAATATGACCGTGACAAGATTGCCCGTTACGGCATCGATATTGAAGAACTGAACTCCATCATTCGTACGGCATATGCAGGCGAGACTGCCGGAGTAGTGTTTGAAAACGAACGCCGTTTCGATCTTGTGCTGCGTTTGGACAAGGACAAGGTGAAAGATTTGAATATTGACAAGCTGTTTGTCCGCACGAGCGAAGGCATCCAGATACCGGTCAGCGAGGTGGCCAGCATCGACCTGGAGAACGGTCCGTTGCAGATTAACCGTGATGCCACCAAGCGACGGATTGTCATTGGTGTCAATGTGCGTGATGCCGACATTCAGCAAGTAGTGGCACAGATTCGTACCTCTTTGGAAAAGAATATCAAGCTGAAACCGGGTTACTATTGGGAGTACGGCGGACAGTTTGAGAACCTGCAGAATGCCGTACGCACGTTGAGTATCGTGATTCCGATTGCCCTGATGTTGATACTTTTACTGTTATTTTTTGCATTTAGAAGCGTAATTTATTCGTTAGTTGTTTTTTCTACCGTACCTTTGTCACTGATTGGAGGTATCGTAGCCTTGTGGTTGCGTGGCCTTCCGTTCAGTATCTCGGCCGGTGTGGGATTTATCGCCCTGTTTGGTGTGGCCGTGCTGAATGGTATCTTGATGATTAACCATTTTAATGATTTGCGAAAAGAAAAAACTTATACTATGTGTACGAATCGAATCATTGCAAAAGGATGTCCTCATCTGTTGAGACCGGTGTTCCTGACCGGACTGGTGGCTTCACTGGGCTTGGGGCCCAGGGGGGTGGCTCCCTCGGCGGGAGCCGAAGTACAGCGCCCGCTGGCGACTGTAGTGATTGGCGGACTGATTGTGTCTACCGTGCTGACCTTGATTGTCATTCCGGTGTTCTACCGGCTGGTAAATGTCATTGCCCATTTGTGGGGACGGAAAAGACACCGTGCTCGGTTGGGCCGGAAAGCCGGAATGACCTGTCTGCTGTTGTTGCTGGCCGCCTCTGCTTCCGCCGTGACTCCGACTCCTCAGAAGGCGATTTCGCTGGATGAGGCCTTGGAAATAGCCTTGCAGAATCACCCACGGTTGAAGATGGCCAATGCGGAAATCGAACGGAGCCGGGCAGCCCGTGGAGAAGTCTGGGACGGGGGCAACACTTCGTTCAGCTACTCCTGGGGGCAGTTGAACGGGGAATATCGGAAAGACAATGAACTGTCGGTAGAACAGTCGCTCGGTTCCTTGCTGACTCCTTTCTATAAGAATGCCTTGGTCAATGCACAGGTAACCACCGGCAGCAACTACCGTGACATGGTGAAGAAAGAAATTGTGGCCGAAGTGAAACGGGCGTGGGTGTACTATCAATATGCTCTTCATTTGTATCGTTTGTATGGAGAGCAGGAAGAACTGGCCCTGAAGCTGCGTGAAAGCGGGGAGTTGCGTTATCAGCAGGGAGATATTGACCAGACGCAACGGAACATGATTGCCACGCTGGCAGCGGATCTTCACACCCGCAGCCTGCAAGCTCGGGAGGAAATGGAACTGGCTTCCCGTCGTTTTGCGTGGGCCTGCTATGCCGGTGCGCCGGTAGTGCCCAACGACAGTTCGCTGGCGGTACTTCCGCTCTCTTTGCAGGACCGGCCTCTTTCGGCAGCCCATCTGAATTATTTTGCCAGCCAGGTGCAGGAAAAGAAATCGGAACTCCGCATTGAACGCAGCAAGTTTTTCCCGGAGTTCTCACTGGGGTATGTGCGTCAGAAAATCGCACCGCTGAACGGGTTGAACTCGTGGATGGTGGGCGTGTCCTTTCCCATTCTGTTCTTCCCGCAGCGCAGCCGCAGCAAGCAGGCCAAGGTAAACCTGCAAATTGCGGAATGGCAGGCCGAGCAGAACCGGGTGCAGTTGAATAATCAGGTGGAAGAACTTTACCGGCGTGCCCGTCAGCAGCAGGAAAGCCTGGACTACTATTCCAAGGCAGCTCTGAAAGAAGCGGAAGCTCTTCAGGAAAGTGCCTTGCTGAAGTTCAAGGAAAGTGAAATCAACATCACGGATTTCGTACAGAATTTGAATGCTTCCCGCGAAATCCGCAAGAATTACATTGAAACGGTATATGCCTACAACGTATCCGTACTGGAAATCGAATTGTATACTGAATAAAAAATAAAAAGCATAACAAGATGAAACAGATACTTTTTTTCTCAGCCTTATGGTGTGCACTGGCTTTCACCTCTTGCGGTGGAGGTGCATCCAAGCAAACCACTGATGAAGCAACCGATACCTTGTCGGCATCGCAGGACAGCCTTGCTGCGGCTACTGATAGCATGGTGGTAGACGGTATGTCGGGAGCTACTCAGGTGGCCAATGCTCCTTCGTTCAACGGAGTTTTGATGATACCACCGCAAAAGCATGCTACTATTACCTTGAGTATGGGAGGAGCCGTACACAGTGTGTCTTTTCTCCCGGGCAGTTACGTACAGAAAGGTCAGGTAATTTTGACCCTGGAGAATCCGGATTTCATTACTTTGCAGCAGACTTGGCTGGACGCGGCCGCACAGATTGAGTTCCTGGAAAAAGAATATGCACGCCAGAAGAACCTGGCTTCGCATGAGGCAGCTTCCCAGAAACAGATGCAGCAGAGTAAATCGGAGTATCTTTCCATGAAGAGCTTGTTAGATGCAAGTGCCGCCCAGTTGAAGATTTTGGGCATGGATACCCGTCATTTGAAGGCCGATGGCATTCATACGTATTTGGAAATCAAGGCTCCTTTGAGTGGATATGTCACCAATATGAATGTCAACCTGGGGAAATATTTCAATGTGGGTGAACCTGTATGTGATGTCATCGACAAGCAGTCATTGATGTTGCAGCTGACCGCTTACGAGAAAGACCTGGATGATTTGAAGGTGGGCGACCAGATTGAGTTCCGTGTGAATGGCATGGGGGATAAAACGTTTGAAGCCGTATTGGTTTCCATCGACCAGATGGTGGACAGCACCAACCGTTCCATCAAGGTGTATGCCCGTGTGCTGCATCCGCTGAAAGATTTCCGTCCCGGAATGTATGTATCGGCCCGTAAGGCTCCCCAAAAATCCTGATTTTGAGGATGAAGCAAATCGTGAATAATAGATATCTGCTGGTAGTGAATGCCATCGCCATCATGGTGGCATTCCTTACGCATTTTCCGGAACTGATTGCTTTGTCGAATCCGTATGTTTCCGACGGGCTTTCGTTTCCGGGCATGCACTGGGCAGATGTGGGCAATGAGGTGTTGTTTACATATGTTTCCTTGTTGTTGCTTTTCTTCCTGAATGAGGCCGTGTTCCACTTCAACAGCGACATGGTATCCATCGGGTGGAAGAAGATGCTCTGCGCGTTTGTGCTCACGTGGGTGGTCAGCAACCTGCTGGGAAAATGCTTCGTGTATCTGCACCAGCATTTCGACATCCCGGCCATCGATGCTATGCTTCATCATTATCTTCATCCTTTACGGGATTTTCTGATTACTTGCATTGTGACGGGTAGCTGCTATTTCTTTCATCAGAACCGGAAAAGCCGCAAGATGCTGCTCGAAAACCAGCAGTTGCGCACGGAAAATATCATCAACCAGTATGAAGCCTTGAAGAGCCAGCTGAATCCGCACATGTTGTTCAATTCGCTGAACACCTTGTATCTGCTTATTCGCGAATCGCCCGATAAGGCCCGTCATTACTTGGAGGAACTGTCGAAGGTGATGCGCTATACTTTGCAGGACAATGAGTCGCATTCCGTCACCCTACGGGAGGAGATGGATTTTGTGAAGTCGTATATGTATCTGCTGCAGGTGCGTTACGAAGAAAATCTGCAGTTTGACATCCGGATTTCGCCGGAGCTGCTTTCCCGCAAGTTGCCTCCCATGGCCCTCCAGCTGCTGATAGAGAATGCCGTGAAGCACAACGAAATCAGTAACCGCCGTCCGCTGACGGTGCTGGTAAAGGCGGAAGGCGATACGGTGGAGGTGAGCAACCCGTTGCAACCCAAGCGGGGCGGGACGGCCGGAATGGGAATCGGACTGGCCAATCTGGCCAAACGTTACCAGTTGCTTTATAAAAAGGAAGTTTCCGTACAGGAAGAGAACAACCGTTTTACTGTGATTTTGCCTTTGATTTGAAATGAAAACACTGATTATAGAAGATGAGAAAGCGGCCTTGCGCAACCTGAAGGCCGTGATGCAGGAAGTGGACACCGATTTTGAAATCGTCGGGGAGGTGGACAGCATTTTCGACGGAGTGGAATGGTTTCGTACGCATCCCATGCCGGAGCTGGTGTTTATGGACATCCATCTGGCTGATGGCTCGGCTTTCGACATCTGTGCGCAGGTGGACATCACCTGTCCGATTATCTTCACCACGGCCTACGATGAATATGCGCTCCGGGCATTCAAGGTGAACAGCGTGGCCTATCTGCTCAAGCCCATCAGCCGGACCGACTTGCAGGAGGCCATGCATAAGCTGGAACTGCTGGGCGGACAGCCGAAGGCGGAGAAACAGCCCGACCTGTCGGAGATTATCCGGAGCCTGAAAAAGGAGGAAAGCTACAAGACCCATTTTCTGGTGCCGGTGAAGGGCGACAAGTTTCTGCCGGTATCGGTCGATTCCATCCAGTATTTCTATATTTCCAACGGGCTGGTCAAGGCTGTCGACGGAGACGGGAAGGAATTTGTGTTCTCGCAGTCGCTCGACGAGCTGGCCGAACTGCTCAATCCGCACGATTTTTTCCGGGCCAACCGCCAGTTCATCGTGTCGCGTAAGGCCGTATCCGACATCAGCCTGTGGTTCAACGGACGATTGGCCATCAACCTGAAAGTGCCGGTGCCCGAGAAAATCATCATTAGCAAGGCCAAGGCTTCGGAACTGAAGGACTGGTTCTAAAATAGAAAGGGAGAAACGCTTCATGGTTTTTCCCTTTATTTTTTCGGTGGAAATCCGTATCTTTGCCGCATAATTCAAAAAAGGTAGAAAAAACAGATGATAACAGTTTCAAATGTAGCCGTTCAATTTGGTAAAAGAGTGTTGTATAACGACGTGAACCTGAAGTTCACGAATGGTAATATCTATGGTATTATCGGAGCTAACGGTGCCGGTAAGTCTACGTTCCTGAAAGTGATTTCAGGCGAGCTGGACCCTACTAAGGGTAGTATTACCCTGGGACCGGGCGAACGTCTTTCGGTGTTGAGCCAGGACCACTTTAAGTTTGATGCCCACACGGTGCTTGATACCGTACTGATGGGACACACCATCCTTTGGGACATCATGAAGCAGCGCGAGGCTCTGTATGCTAAGGAAGATTTTACCGATGAAGACGGTATCAAGGCAGCCGAACTGGAAGAAAAGTTTGCCGAACTGGAAGGCTGGAATGCCGAGAGCGATGCAGCTATCCTGCTGAGCGGACTGGGCATAAAAGAAGACAAGCACTACACGCTGATGGGTGATTTGAGTGGTAAGGAAAAGGTGCGCGTGATGCTGGCACAGGCGCTTTTCGGAAATCCGGACAACCTGTTGCTCGACGAGCCGACCAATGACCTGGATATGGATACGGTGACCTGGCTCGAAGAATACCTTTCTAACTTTGAACATACCGTGCTGGTGGTACGCCACGACCGTCACTTCCTCGACTCGGTATGTACGCATACAGTCGACATCGACTTCGGCAAGGTGAACCTCTTTGCCGGTAACTATAGCTTCTGGTACGAATCCAGTCAGTTGGCTCTCCGTCAGCAGCAGAACCAGAAGGCCAAGGCAGAAGAAAAGCGCAAGGAGCTGGAAGAATTTATCCGTCGTTTCTCTGCCAATGTAGCGAAATCCAAGCAGACTACCAGCCGTAAGAAGATGCTGGAGAAACTGAATGTGGATGAAATCAAACCGTCTTCTCGTAAATATCCGGGTATCATCTTTACGATGGACCGTGAACCGGGTAACCAGATTCTGGAGGTTTCCGGACTGCGTGCCGAAACGGAAGAAGGAACAGTGCTTTTCAATGACGTGAACTTTAACGTAGAGAAGGGCGACAAAATTGTCTTCCTGAGCCGCGATCCGCGTGCCATGACGGCCTTGTTTGAGATTATCAACGGACACCGTAAGGCACAGGCCGGACACTATAACTGGGGAGTAACCATTACCACGGCTTACTTGCCGCTGGATAATACGGATTATTTCAACTGCGACCTGAACCTGGTAGACTGGTTGAGCCAGTATGGTCAGGGCAATGAAGTGGAGATGAAAGGCTTCCTCGGCCGTATGTTGTTCTCCGGTGAAGAGGTGATGAAGAAAGTCAGCGTGCTGTCGGGAGGTGAGAAGATGCGTTGTATGATTGCACGCATGCAGTTGCGTAATGCCAACTGCCTGATTCTGGATACTCCGACCAACCACTTGGACTTGGAATCTATTCAGGCGTTCAACAACAACCTGAAGATTTACAAGGGAAATGTGCTCTTTGCCTCACACGACCATGAGTTCATCGAAACCGTGGCCAACCGTATCATCGAGCTGACTCCGAACGGAATCATCGACAAGATGATGAGCTACGACGAGTATATTTCATCCGACCATATCAAGGAAATGCGTGCCCGTATGTACGGCGATAAATAAGACTCAAAAAACGCCTTTGCGTTTGGAAGAAAACGTAAGTACGTTTTATCTGAAACGCAAGGACGTTTTGATCAAAACGCTTAGGCGTTTTACTTAAAGCGCAAGTACGTTTTTGTGGAAACGCACTTGCGTTTTTTTCTGTTCGTCAGGACTCCTTTGGAATATTTTGAAAATATAGGCGTAATCTTCAAATTATCAGTTAGTTATTATGGACTTAACTTTAAATCCTACTCAAAAAACACACATCGTGTGGCTCGACGTGGTTCGTCTGGTAGCCATGTTCACTGTAGTATGTTGCCATTCGGCAGACCCGTTTAATTTCTATCCGGGAGAGCCCCCGGCTAATATTGCGGAAATCAAGTGGTGGGGTGCCGTGTACGGTTCCTTGCTTCGTCCGTGTGTACCTTTGTTTGTGATGATTACAGGAGCCTTGCTGTTGCCGGTAAAAGGGGAAGTGGCTCCGTTTTATCGTAAACGCATCGGACGTGTGTTCTGGCCTTTCCTTATCTGGTCGGTCATTTACAATCTTTTCCCGTGGATTACAGGGCTGCTGGGAGTAGCTCCGGAAGTCATTCTCGATTTTTTCCCGTATTCGGGTGAGGAAGTGATGCGCCAGTCGCTCGATGTATCGTTGGGATACATTGCACAGATGCCGTTCAATTTCTCTTTGCTGGACGTGCACATGTGGTACATTTATCTGCTTATCGGGCTGTATCTGTACATGCCGGTATTTTCTGCCTGGGTGGAAAAAGCCAGCCGGAAAGCACAGCGGTGGTTCCTTGTGGCTTGGGGTGTGACGCTTTTCGTTCCTTATTACAGAGAATTTGTAGGGCCTTACATTTGGGGTTCCTGTTCCTGGAACGAGTTTTATATGCTCTATATGTTTGCCGGATTCAACGGTTATCTGCTGTTAGGACATTATCTGCGTCACACGGAATGGGGTCTGGCAAAAACACTGGAGTGGGGAATCCCCATGTTTGTCGTAGGTTTCTGTGTTACGTTCTTCGGTTTCCGTCACATGACCGCATCGCCCGACTGCACGGAAGAACAGCTTGAACTTTTCTTCTACTATTGTTCACCGAACGTGGTGCTGATGACCCTTCCGTTGTTCATGCTTTGCAAGAAAGTCCGTGTAAATAATCAGCAAATACAGAAAGCCCTTGCCAATCTGACGGTATGCGGTTTCGGAGTGTATATGATTCATTATTTCTTCACCGGTCCGAGCGTAGTGCTGGCCCGTATGTGTCACGTGCCTGTGGGATTGCAGATACCGTTTGCTGCGGTAGTTGCTTTCCTTGTATCATGGGGGCTGGTGATTCTGCTTCGCCGGCTGACCGGAAAGTATGCCCGTTATGTGGTAGGGTGAGAATTTCAGAGTTTAAATTTCTCAGGAAGATTGATTAATTAAGAAAAACTTTTCCGAGACTTCGGAAAAGTTTTTCTTAATGTTTTATAGGCGGAGATTGGAAAAATTACTTGCTTTGAGCTACTGGTTCTTTCTGTTTTCCAAATCGCATGTTATGCACATAGATAAAAAGGTAGTGCTATTTTATCATAAAATAGATGGTATGAATAATTGTAATGTCTGAAACACTGTCCAAAATTTTGTGTAAATGGAAAAATAGAATTCAACTGTAAGTTCTTTCTTGTATTTGGATTCTGTTTTCAGAAATAAAATTCTTTTAAAGTGTCCATACATGAATACCGTAACTCTCCAGATCCTTTTTTAGTTTGCTCAATTCTTTCTTCCCTACTAACAATATAGAGTAATCTTTCCTGATGTATCCTTGTCTTATACCTATTTTCCATCCTTCCAGAAAACTATATTCAAAAATTACGGCATCAATTTCAGAAAAGCTATAAACAGTTTTTTGTTTGTCGTTACTTTTATGCCTTATTATCAATGAATTGTCTGTAAGTGAAACGTAACAAAGTGAATTATATATATATACTGTTGTGGCAATAGCCAGGCCGAGACCTGGCAAAGCCATAACAGGTATATTATATGTTATAAAGGTAGTAACAGGTATCGCAAGACATAAAAGCATGCAACACGAAAACATAAAATCGTAGAACAGATTTCTTTTTTTTCTGTAAGATTTCATACTAGTTATTTTAATTGACCGTTTATCTCAATATCTATACCATAAGATGTCATATCATTAAGTATAGACATACAATCTTCCTTTGAAACTAAACAAATAACAAATGGCAGTGATTTAGTTTTATTGGATTTTATCACTCTAATATAATTTGACAATCCTCCTTTGTTTCCTATTTCCACTCTCATAATATCTTTGTACAAATACCCTTTTCTGATAAAGGGGATTATGCCGTTTATTATGTCTATTCCAGAGTTTGATACAACGACATAAAAACTGGTGTACACAATTATGAATGTGATTACAATGAGACAAGGTACAAAGACAAATATAAATGTTTTTATTAAGTAATCAATATCCACTCCATTACTTAATGCCATATTAAAATGTTCAACTAAAACAGGAGACACTAGAACAAAAGTAATTATAGATGCTACTAAAATTACCATCATGTATGTTTTATAAAAAGGTTGTCTATATATTTTCATTGAATTTATGCGATTAAGTACATATGGACTCCAAATGCTTATTTCAAAAACTCCCCGCCGAAAGATAAGGGTAACAAGTCTTTGGTTCCGTTTATTTCGTAAATCGCTTTTTCTCCATATAGTAAAATGCGCATAGGCTGTTGGTAGCGCTGCTCAGTTTCCAATAGCACCTGCCGGCAGGCTCCGCAAGGAGGAATCGGTGTATCGAGATAGCCGGATTCACTTCGGGCGGCGATGGCCAGTGTCAGCACAGGCTGGTCGGGATACTGGGAATTGGCATAAAACAGTGTGGTACGTTCGGCACATGTTCCGGATGGGTAGGCTGCGTTTTCCTGATTCGTACCCGTCACAATCACCCCGTTCTTCAGCAGGGCAGCGGCACCGACTGAGAATTTGGAATAAGGCGCATAACTGCGTGAGGTGGCTTCTTTGGCTTTGTCCATCAGTTCACGGTCTTGTGGGGTAAGTTCATCGTATTGCAAGGAGTGGATACGAATTTCAAGTTTGATTTCTTTCATTGCTTTTGTTTTTGTAGTTGGTAAACAAATATAAGTAAAAAAATGCTTTTCTCCCTGTTTTTCTGTATTTTTAAGTGTTTGCCCGTAAGCTTCTGTGGCGAATCGTTTATCTTTGCACGTTAAACGGTAAAGAAGAACTGCATGAAATCATTGAAATATATTTTGGTGTGCTGTCTGGCAGGGATGGCACTCTCTTTGGGGGCAGCTCAGCGCAAGAATAAGGCGTACGAAGATTACATCCGGCAGTATCATAAAATTGCAGTGGAGGAGATGAAGCGTTATCACATTCCGGCCAGTATCACGCTGGCACAGGGACTGCTGGAGTCGGGAGCCGGACGAAGTGACCTGGCCCGCAAGTCGAACAACCATTTCGGTATCAAGTGTGGACGAAGCTGGGACGGACGGACGGTACGTGCCGACGACGATGCACCGAATGAATGTTTCCGGGCTTATCGTCATGCCAAGGATTCGTATCGTGACCATTCCAAATTCCTGCGTACGGGAGCACGTTATGCCTTTTTGTTTCGTTTGAAGATTACGGATTACAAGGGATGGGCACGTGGCTTGAAGAAGGCTGGTTATGCCACTGACCCGCGTTATGCCGACCGCCTGATAAACATCATTGAACTCTACGATCTGGATCGTTACGATACCAAGAAAGGTTTGGAGTGGATAGAAGAATTCCCAAATCCGCATCAGCCGTATTTAGCCAATGATATGGTGTACATCATCGCCCGTAGGGGAGATACGTTTGAAAAACTGTCGGATGAATTGGGAATCAGCAAAAAGAAACTGCGCACTTACAACGAACTGCCGAAGGACTACCAGTTCATGGGAGGAGAAATTGTGTATCTGGAGAAGAAACGTCGTCGGGCGACAAAGGAATACATTGTGTACGTGGTGCGTCAGGGGGATTCCATGTATTCTATTTCTCAGAAATTCGGTATCCGTTTGAAGAATTTGTATAAGTTGAATAAGATGGAGCCAGATTCCCCGGCTCCGAAAGTAGGCGATATTCTGCGGTTGAGATAACTGGTTTATTCGTGGTGGTAAGGGCCATTGTTCAGAATGGTCATGGCCCGGTAAAGTTGTTCCACGAAGATAAGCCGTATCATCTGGTGCGAGAACGTCATCTTGGAAAGGGAAATCTTTTCCTGGGCAGCCTGATAGACGGAAGGAGAGAATCCGTAAGGTCCGCCGATGATGAACACCAGCCGCTTGTTTACAGTATGCATTTTCCGCTCTATCCAGTTGGCAAACTCGATGGAGCGGAATTCTTTTCCATGCTCGTCGAGCAACACTACTACATCGCCGGGCTGCAAGGCTTTCAGGATGGCTTCGCCTTCCTTTTCTTTCTGCTGCTCCATGCTGAGGCTTTTGGTATTCTTCAGTTCAGGTATCACCTCCATATCGAACGAAACATAGTGTTTGGTACGTTCCACGTAGTCACTGATGGCTGTGATATAATGCTTTTCGACCGTCCGGCCGACCACAAGTAGGGTAAATTTCATATCTTTTTTACTTTGATTAAAACGGGTTACCTTTGCAAAGATATGAATAATAATTACCTTTGCTTCCTGAAATATCACTTAATATTTTGAACAAAATGGACGAAAAAATTGTAAAGGATTTGATTGACCGCCTGATTGACCTCTCTTTTGCAGAGGATATAGGTGACGGTGACCATACTACGTTGTCTTGCATTCCGGCGGATGCAATGGGCAAGTCGAAACTGCTGATTAAGGAAGAAGGTATTCTGGCAGGTATTGAAATTGCAAAAGAAGTGTTCCATCGCTTTGACCCTGAAATGAAGGTGGAAGTGTTCATTCAGGACGGTACACACGTGAAACCGGGCGACGTGGCCATGGTGGTAGAAGGAAAGATTCAGTCTTTGCTTCAGACCGAACGCCTGATGCTGAATATCATGCAGCGTATGAGCGGTATTGCTACGATGACCAGCAAATACGTAGAACGCCTGAAAGGTACGAAGACTCGCGTGCTGGATACACGTAAGACGACTCCGGGCATGCGTATTCTGGAAAAGATGGCGGTGAAAATCGGTGGAGGAGTAAACCATCGTATTGGTCTGTTCGATATGATTCTGCTGAAAGACAATCACGTGGACTTTGCCGGAGGAATTGACAAGGCAATCACGCGTGCTAAGGAATATTGCAAGGCAAAAGGAAAGGACCTGAAGATTGAAATTGAAGTGCGCAACTTCGACGAATTGCAGCAGGTGCTCGACCTGGGTGGAGTAGACCGCATCATGCTGGACAACTTTACTCCGGAAAATACACGCAAGGCCGTAGAAATGGTTGGTGGTCGTGTGGAACTGGAGTCATCGGGCGGTATTACCTTCGACACCTTGCGTGACTATGCAGAATGTGGAGTGGATTACATTTCTGTAGGTGCACTGACGCATTCTGTGAAAGGTCTTGACATGAGTTTCAAGGCTTGCTGAGGCTGACCGAATGAAAGGCATGCCCCACTTGTTAAATAAGTATCTACCAAAATAAAATAAGAAGAGTGATGAAAAAAAGTGTTTTATGGAGAAGTGTGCTGGTGCTGGCATTGTGTATTGCCGGTACAGCCAATGGAATGGCTCAGGACCTGAAATCAATTCTGTCAGGTGTAGCCAATGCGGTAGCGAATAAGGTAACGGGTGAAAGTGCCTCATTGACAGGAACGTGGGCTTATGTGGGTCCGGACTGTAAGTTTGAGAGTGACAATCTGCTGGCTAAAGCTGGCGGTGAAGTGGCTGCCAAACAGGTAGAAGATAAGATGAGCGGTGTACTGGAGAAGCTGGGTTTCAAGGAAGGTACAACCTACACCTTCAATGCCGATAGTACGTATACTTCGGTGGTGGGTGGAAAAACAGTCAACGGAACATACAGTTACAATGCGGATACCAAGGAACTGACAATGAAAACTCGTCTGGGATTGAAAGTGAATGCGACGGTTTCGAAGGGGCTGACCGGAGATACCATGAGCCTGCTGTTCAAGGCAGACAAACTGATGTCGCTGGCACAGACCATCACAGGAGCTGTGGCAAGCAAGTCATCCAATTCGGCAGTAAGTACAGCCAGTTCGTTGTTGAGCCAATATGACGGATTACAATTGGGAGTGCAGCTGAAGAAGCAGTAGCACATTGTAGATTGTAAAGAATAAAAAAGAAGCATGGATTTTAGCGAATGTCTGGAATCCATGCTTCTTTTTTTATGTCAGATGCATCCCTTGCTGGAAGGAATCTCAAAATGATGAATGTCACGGCGTATGGCCATCTTGATGCTGCGGGCGAGAGCCTTGAAGATACCTTCTATCTTGTGGTGCTCATTGGTTCCCTCGGCCTTGATATGGAGGTTCATACGGGCCGAATCACTCAGCGACTTGAAGAAATGGAGGAACATCTCGGTAGGCATGTCGCCAATCTTTTCGCGGGTAAAGGTGGCGTCCCATACCAGCCAGGCCCGTCCGCCAAAATCGAGTGAAACCATGCACTGGCAGTCGTCCATGGGCAGACAGTAGCCGTAGCGTTCGATACCTCTTTTGTTTCCTAATGCTTTGTATAGACATTCTCCTAAGGCGATGGCCGTATCTTCAATGGTGTGGTGTTCGTCCACTTCCAGGTCACCGTCTACGTGGATGTCCAGGTCGATGCCGCCATGCTTGCCGATTTGTTCCAGCATGTGGTCGAAGAATCCCAGTCCGGTATGGATATGGCAGGTGCCGTTTCCGTCCAGGTTCACCCGGATACGGATATCGGTTTCCTTGGTCTTGCGGCTTACCTCGGCAGTACGTTCACCGGCAAAGAGAAACTCTGCCACGCGGTCCCAGTCGGTGGTAGCTAATACGCACGTGTCTTCCAGTCCTTTTTCGCTCAGCAGACTTTTATCTGGTTGCAGTAGGATGGCCTTGCAGCCTAAGTTCTTGGCCAGCTCTACGTCGGTAGCGCGGTCGCCAATCACAAAGCTTCCGGCCAGGTCGTATTCCGGATTGTTCAGGTAGGCCGTGAGCATGCCGGTGCGTGGCTTGCGGGTAGGGGCATTGTCTTCCGGGAAACTCCGGTCGATAAGGGTGTTGTCAAATTCAATGCCTTCGTTTTTGAACGACTGAAGCATCAGGCTGTGTACGGGCCAGAATGTATCTTCCGGAAAAGAATCAGTACCTAATCCGTCCTGATTGGTCACCATGACAAATTCAAAATCCAGTTTCTGCCGGATAAAGTAGAGGTTGCGGAACACCTTTGGATAGAATTCCAGTTTCTCGAACGCATCTAACTGGTAATCTACGGGCGGCTCGATGACGAGGGTACCGTCGCGGTCAATGAACAATACTTTTTTCATGCTTCCTCCTCCTTGTAGTTTTTCAGGGCTTCCAGCAGGGTATCGTTCTCCGGACGCGTACCGATGGTGATGCGCAGACAGTCCTGACAAAGTGTGACACTACTACGGTTGCGGACGATGATGCCCTTATTCACCAGGTAGTTGTAGATTTTCTTGGCATCACTTACTCGTGTCAGGAAGAAATTGGCATCAGTAGGATAGATACGTCGGCAGCAAGCAAGCTTCTGGAATTCCTGCATGAGACGGGTACGTTCGTGGAGCAGGGATTCCACCCACTGCTGTACTTGATAATGTTTTTCAATCATGTGGATGGCTTCCTGCTGGGTCAGCCGGTTCACGTTGTACGGATATTTGATTTTATTCAGCAGGTTGATGATTTCCTGAGAAGCGAAAGCCATGCCCAGACGGATACCGGCGCATCCCCATGCCTTGGAGAAGGTCTGCAGGATAATCAGGTTCGGAAATTCGTCGAGCTGCTGCAGGAACGATGCTTCATTTGAAAAGTCAGCGTATGCCTCATCCAGAATAACCAGTCCTTCAAATGAGCGGAGCAGGGTAAGAATCTCTTCCCGGCACAGACGGTTTCCCGTGGGGTTATTAGGCGAACAGAGGAAAATCAGTTTGGTGTGTTCATCGGTAGCGGCCAGCAGGTCAGCGGCTTTGAACTGAAAGTTTTCATCCAACTGTACTTTCCGGTATTCTACATCGTTTACTTCGGCACATACCTGATACATACCGTACGTCGGGTCGATAGCCACTACATTGTCAATGCCCGGACAGCAGAAGGCACGGAAAGGAAGGTCGATGGCCTCGTCGCTTCCATTGCCTAAGAAAATGTGGTCTGGCGATACTTTTTTTACTCTTCCAATCAGCCCCTTTAATTCTCTCTGGAGCGGATCGGGATAACGGTTGTTAGGGGTATTGTAGGGATTCTCGTTGGCATCCAGAAATACGGAAGCCTCTTTCCCGCTATATTCGTCGCGTGCCGAAGAATAGGGCTTCAAGGCCCAGATGTTCGGTCGCGTAAGTTCTTTCAATGGTTTCATAGTTACTTATTTAAACGTACGGATACTGCATTTTTGTGCGCGTCGAGTTGTTCGTTGGCTGCCATGACTTCAATGGCCGGACCAATCATGGCAATACCTTCGGGTGTAATTTCCTGGAAGGTAATCTTGCGGATGAAGCTGTCCAGACTGACTCCGCTGTAGGCCTTGGCATAACCGTTGGTAGGGAGAGTATGGTTGGTGCCCGAAGCATAGTCGCCTGCACTTTCCGGAGAATAATAGCCTAAGAACACGGAACCCGCATTGACAATGCGTTCGCTGATTTCCATGTAATCCTTGGTTTCGATAATCAGGTGCTCGGGAGCATATTCGTTGGTCATTTCTACGGCTTCGTCCATGTTCTTCACTAAAATCAGTTTGCTGGCAGATAAAGAACGGCTGGCAATTTCCTTCCGGGGAAGCTGGGCCAGCTGGCGTTCCACTTCTTCTGTCACCGCCTTCAGCAAAGTCTCATTGGTGGTAATCAGGATGGCCTGGCTGTCAGTGCCGTGTTCTGCCTGTGAAAGTAAATCGGCAGCCACAAAGACCGGATTGGCTGTTTCATCGGCCAGTACCGCTACTTCAGAAGGCCCAGCCGGCATGTCGATGGCTACGTCGCGCAAGGAAACCTGCTGTTTGGCTGCAGTGACATACTGGTTGCCCGGACCGAATATCTTGTATACTTTGGGAATGCTTTCCGTGCCATAGGCCATGGCTCCTATAGCTTGTACCCCGCCGGCTTTGAAGATACGGCTGATACCAGCCAGTTTGGCTGCGTAGAGAATGGCCGGGTGAATCTTTCCTTCCTTGTCGGGAGGAGTACAGAGAATGATTTCCTTGCATCCGGCAATCTGTGCCGGAGTAGCCAGCATCAGGACGGTAGAGAAAAGAGGAGCTGTTCCACCGGGAATGTACAATCCCACTTTCTCAATGGCTACCGCTTTCTGCCAGCAAGTCACGCCCGGCAGTGTGGTGATTTTCTTTCCCTGGAATACCTGTGCGGCGTGGAACGTGCGGATGTTGTTATAAGCCAGTGTGATGGCCGCTTTCAGTTCGATGCTGACTTTCTTTTCTGCTTCGGCAATTTCTTCCTCGCTTACCAGAAGGGAGTTCAGTTGCACTTTGTCGAATTTTTCTTCGTATTCGAGTACGGCTTTATCACCCTCAAATTTGATGCGGTTTAATATTTCGAGTACGGTTTCCCGCAATGATTCCGTTTGAAGAGTCGGACGTTTCAGCAAGTCCGCCCATGTATTTCTTTCAGGATAAGTAATGATGTTCATAGTAACAATCTTTGTGATTAGGTTCTGAAAATCAAAGTATCATTTTCTCAATAGGCAGTACCAGAATACCTTGTGCACCAATGGCTTTCAGCTTGCCGATGATTTCCCAAAAACATTTCTGGTCGAGAACAGTGTGGATGCTGCTCCAGCCTTCTGTAGCCAATGGCATGATGGTCGGACTCTTCACACCGGGAAGAACGGCTACGATTTCCTGTACCTTGTCGGTCGGCACGTTCATCAGCACGTATTTTTTGTCTTCAGCGGTTTTGACTGCATTGATGCGGAACAGCAGCTCCTGAAGGATTTCCTTCTTTTCGTCTGACATGTGTTTGTTTCCGATGAGCAGCGCTTCGCTCTTCATTACTACTTCCACCTCTTTCAAGTTGTTGCTGATAAGGGTAGAGCCGGAGCTGACAATGTCGAAGATGGCATCTGCTAGACCGATGGCCGGAGCAATCTCCACCGAACCCGTGATAACATGGATGTCGGCTTCAATGTGTTGTTGTGTCAGGAAGTTTTTCAGGATATTGGGGTAGGAGGTAGCAATCTTTTTGTGATTGAACCATTCCAGTCCGTTGTATTCCGTTTCTTTGTGAATAGCCAGTGACAAACGGCATTTGCTGAAGCCCAGACGGTGCACGATTTCCGCTTCTTCAGCACGTTCCACGAATTCGTTTTCTCCTACAATACCGAGGTCGGCCACGCCGTTGGCTACGCATTGTGGGATGTCATCGTCGCGCAGGAACAGTACTTCTACCGGAAAATTGCTGGACTGTGTCAGCAGGGTGCGTTTGGAGGTAGATAACTTGATGTCTGCTTCAGTAAACAGGGCCATTGTGTCTTCGAACAAGCGCCCTTTGGATTGTACGGCAATTCTTAACATATTGTTCTAAGTTTTTAAAGTGTCAAATAAAAAAGGCTTACCGAGGAATAAATTCTTACGGCAAGCCTTTGTGTAATCTTATCTCTTGTAACTGCACGCGTCGTCAGCCTACCGTGTGAACCGTTAGGTAATGATGATGGCGATGATGTACAGTATTTAAAATCATAATTATCGTTCTTTTGTTGCGACAAAAATATTAGATAAGAATGAAAAAAGCAAATATTTATCAGAAAAAACTCGCTTTTGCTGTCAAATTTATAAAGATTCCTTTTCTTTTTCCGTATAACAGCCTTTGAAGTACATTTCCTTTTCTGCTTTTTCTCTTGGGAAAATGAAATAGGTGCAGACGGCCTTGGTGCAGACTTCATCCTGTGCATTGTAGATTTCGGCTTCAATGAACACAAAGTTCCTTTTCTGCTCCTTGATTCTTCCTTTGAGGGTAAGGTGAGAGTCGGTCGTGTGAATGGGTTTCAGGTATTGAGTTTCCATGCGCGAAGTCACTCCCGCTGTCTGAAGCTTGCGGGCAATTACCCAGGCACATATCTCATCCAGCAGAGTTGCCTGAATACCTCCGTGCAGGGTGTTCAACCAACCTTGAAAACGGGCTTCAGGTACCCATGTACTCACAATCTCGTCCCCGTCTTCATAGAATTCCATTTTCAGGCCCGACTCGTTGTTGGGTGCACAGCCGAAACAGAAGTATCCTTCCATTCCTTCCCATGGATTGATGATTTTTTCCATGATGGCTGAGTTTTAGATAGTATAGTCTACACAGGCACGGTTTTCCTTGGCATCTTTCAGAATACCAGCTGCGGCTACGTGTGCCGGATGGATGGCATAAGCCTTCACGTCGTCCAGCGTATCGAAACTGCTGTCCAGGCAGATGTCCCATACTTCTGCCGGGTTTTCATTCAGTCCTACATGAATGTCACGAATAAAGGGAATAGTGGCCGGAAGAGCCTCGATGGCAGCCTTAAAACGGTTCATAATGTCGGCTTTTTCTGCCGGAGAAAGGGCTTCTTTCAATTTAAATAAAACAATGTGCTTGACCATGTTTGTTTGTTTTTATGATTTTCGTATCTTTGAATATTGCAAATATAGAAATTTATTATTGAAACAAGTTATGATTATCATTGGAATTGCAGGAGGAACAGGCTCCGGTAAAACAACTGTAGTGAGAAGGATTATCGAAAGTCTGTCGGAGAATGAAGTGGCAGTGCTTCCGCTTGATTCATATTATAAGGACAGCAGTCATGTGCCCGTGGAAGAACGGCAGAACATCAACTTTGACCATCCTTCGGCATTCGACTGGGATTTGCTCTCCAAGCATATCTCCATGCTGCGTAACGGAGAATCCATTGAACAGCCTGTATATTCCTATCTTACCTGTACGCGCCAGAAAGAAACCGTGCATGTAGAACCCCGTAAGGTCATCATCATCGAAGGTATTCTGGCTTTGAGCGACCGCAGGCTGTGCAAGCAGATGGACCTCCGTATTTTTGTGGATGCCGATCCGGACGAACGTCTTATCCGTGTCATCCAGCGGGATGTGATAGAACGAGGACGTACGGCTGAGGCAGTGATGGAACGTTATGTGCGTGTGTTGAAACCCATGCACCTGGAGTTTATCGAACCGGCCAAGCGAATAGCCGACCTGATTGTGCCGCAAGGAGGTCATAATGAAAAGGCCATCGAGATTCTGAAGATGTACATTGAACGAATCGTAGACAAATGAAAGGCTGGATAACGGGGCTGTGCTGTGTGCTGGCCCTTTTTTTGTTTTTTTCATGCGGCTCTGAGAAAAAAGCGGAAGAAACTGCCGTCGATTTACCGCAGATTCAAGAAAGAAAAGAACTGGTGGTGCTGACGGTCAACAGCTCTGTGTCTTATTTCCATTACCGTGGTGAACCCATGGGGTTCCAGTACGAACTGGCCCAACAGTTTGCCAAGTCGCTGGGAGTCGACCTAAAGGTGAAAGTCGTGAAAGACGAAGAGCAGCTGGTGAGCAGTCTGCTCAAAGGAGAAGGTGATTTGGTAGCTTACAACCTGATTATTACCAATCCGCTGAAGGACAGTCTGATTTATTGTGGTGAAGAAGACATTACGCGGCAGGTAATTATACAGCGGAGAGGGAAGAAAGCTTTGAAGGATGTCACGGAACTGGTTGGAAAGAAAGTCTATGTTAATTCCGGAAAATACCGTACCCGCCTGGAAAATTTGAACCGCGAACTGGGAGGAGGAATCGATATTTGTGAGATTTCCTCCGACAGTGTATCGTCGGAAGACCTGATTACGTGGGTGGCAGAGGGGCGCATAGATTATACAGTAGCTACAGATGAAATTGCCCGCATCAACCGTACCTATTATCCGGTGCTTGACATCAACCTGGCCATCAGCTTTGACCAGCGTTCTTCGTGGGCCGTACGGAAAACATCGCCTCTGCTGGCAGAGGCCGCTGATAAATGGCACCGTGAGAACATCAATTCACCGGCATTCCGTGCCAGTGCCCGCCGTTATTTTGAGCTGGCCAAGCGTCCCGCGCACGGAGCCATTCTTTCCGTAAAAGATGGTAAGATTTCCCACTACGATGATTTGTTCCGGCGTTATGCCAAAGAAATCGGTTGGGATTGGCGTCTGTTAGCTTCGTTGGCCTATACCGAATCTAACTTTAATCCGAATGTCGTATCATGGGCCGGAGCCAAGGGGCTGATGCAGCTGATGCCGGCCACGGCACGTGCCATGGGAGTGCCGCCGGGCAAAGAGCAGGACCCGGAAGAGAGTATCAAAGCTGCTGTGAAGTACATTGCCGGAATGCAGCGTACGTTTAGTAAAATCACGGATAAGGAAGAACAGGCCAAGTTCATATTGGCCGCCTACAATTCCGGTATCGGCCATGTGACCGATGCCATGGCATTGGCCGAAAAATACGGACGTAACCGCTACATCTGGGAGCATCATGTGGCCCATTTCATGTTGTTGAAAAGCAACAAGGAATATTATCAGGACCCCGTCTGCAAGAACGGGTATGCCCGAGGAAGCGATACCTATGAGTTTGTACACGAGATTCTGGCACGTGCGGAACTTTACCGAAAGAAGATAAAGAAGTAGACAACTGAAAAGTTGGATTTTATAAATAGCCTGAAGTTTTTGCGGAAGCTTCAGGCTATTTTTTACGTTTCCCGTTGCGGAAACGTAAGTTTTCCAGTGCGGAAATGTAAGTTTCTCCATCGGGAACCGTACGGTTTATGTGGGGGAAACGTAGAAAACTTTTCAGCAGTTTACTTTTTCTTTTGAGAGGTTTACAAAATATAGTAAGTGACATTATTTCCTAATCATTTTAAAGTTTTATAATAAACAGATAGCTAAAAGAAGTTTTCTGCTTGAAAAAAATAAGTTTTTCTTTGGCGCTGTATAATTATATTCGTAATTTTGCGAACAACAAACAAAAGAGGTGAAAATGGTAAGAAAGAACTATTCAGAAGAACAGGAAAAAATGGCCCGCTTCGCCAAGGCCATGGGGCATCCGGCTCGTATAGCCATACTTCAATTTTTGGCCTCGCAGGAATGTTGCTTTTTTGGCGACATTCACGAAGAACTGCCCATAGCCAAGGCTACGGTGTCACAGCACTTGAAGGAACTGAAAGAAGCCGGACTGATTCAGGGAGAGATTGAGGCACCTAAGGTGAGGTATTGCATTAATAAGGAGAACTGGAAACTGGCTAAAAAAATGTTTGCCGATTTCTTGGGCCAGCCGATATGTAAAAAAGAGAGCTGTTGCGAATAAGCTCTTTTTTTGTTGTATTTGTTCGTTGTTTTGCGAATTACTAATAATAGATATAGAAGAACGATGAAAAAGATGGTATGTCTTCTGTCAGTATGCTTGGCGTTGTCCTCATGTGGAATGCAGGGCAGAAGTGAAAAAGAAATTCAAGAAAGTGACAAAGCGGTGGTCGAAAACAGTGAGATAACTGCCAAAGACCATGTAGAGGTATTGTATTTTCATGGAAAGCAGCGTTGTGCTACGTGTATAGCCATTGAAAACAATACTCTGGCTGTGATGAAAGAGAATCTCGCGTAACAGGTAAAGAAGGGTGAAGTGGTGTTCAAGGTGATAGACATCAGCAAGAAGGAAAATGAGAAGATTGCCGAAAAATATGAGGTTACCTGGTCGTCACTGTTTGTGGTGCGCTATAAGAACGGGCGGGAAACTGCGGAAAATATGACTCAGTTTGCTTTCGGAAATGCCCGTAAATCGCCGGAGGTGTTCAAGGAAGGACTGGTGAAGACCATAAATGACATGTTGAAATAATAAGGAGAGGCTATGGACTGGTTACAGACATTGTTGGACAACAGTTCCACTCCTGTATGGACGGCGTTTCTGCTTGGACTGCTGACTGCACTTTCGCCTTGTCCGTTGGCTACCAACATTGCGGCTATTGGCTTTATCGGGAAAGACATAGAGAACCGGAGGCGTATTTTCTGGAATGGACTACTCTATACGCTGGGACGTATTCTTTCGTACACGTTGCTCGGAGTGGTATTGATTCTGATTCTGAAAGAGGGTTCGAGCATGTTTGGCATACAGAAGACCATCGGGTTGTGGGGAGAGCTTGTGTTGGGACCGCTTTTGTTCCTGATAGGTCTTTTCATGCTTTTCAATGATAGGTTGAACTTGCCTCAGTTCGGATTTCAGGGTAATGCGGAAGGGCTTGCCCGGAAAGGCGGTTGGGGCGCGTTGATAATAGGCGCGTTGTTTGCCCTGGCTTTCTGTCCCACAAGCGGTGTCTTTTATTTTGGCATGCTGATACCGATGTCGGCCACGGCCACAGCAGGTTATCTGCTGCCCGTTGTGTTTGCCATTGCGACTGCCATACCGGTGCTGGTTGTGGCGTGGATTTTAGCGTTCAGTGTACAGCAGCTGGGCAGTTTTTACGGCAAGATGCAGAAGGTGCAGAAATGGATGAACCGCATAGTTGGTGTGCTGTTTATCGTCATCGGTATATATTATAGCTGGATAATGTATTTATAAACGAATTTGATAACAAACAAAATCTTTACAAGTATGGAAATTAAAGTATTGGGACCGGGTTGCGCAAAGTGCAAGACCACCTATAATGTAATTGAAAAAGTAATCAAGGAAAATAACCTGGATGTGAAACTGACTAAGGTGGACGACATCATGGAAATGGTGAGCTACAACATCATGACGACTCCTGCCGTTGTGGTAGACGAAGTAGTGAAGATGAAAGGACAGGTTCCCACCGAAAGCGATGTGAAGAAACTTTTAGGAATCGGATAAACAAGAGGATTGATTCAGAAGCGGCAGAAACGGCTTTCAAGGCAGCTGCCGCTTTTATGATGGGACACTTGTTCGTATTTAAACGAATTATAACGATAGAAACATGATACAAGATTTTGCAGACTGGCTTGTTTACGGATTGTTCGGACTGAGTGCTGATACGCCGCTTGGGGTAGCCGTAAACTTCTTTTTTTATGATACCATCAAGATTCTTATTCTGCTGTTTTTTATCAGTGTGCTGATGGGAATCATTAACGCTTATTTTCCGATAGAACGTTTGAGGAACTATCTGGTAACACATAAGATGTACGGGTTGCAGTATGTATTGGCTTCCATTTTCGGAGCCATTACTCCGTTCTGTTCCTGCTCGTCCATTCCCTTGTTTATCGGCTTTGTAAAAGGCGGTATTCCTTTGGGAGTGACGTTTGCCTTCCTGATTACTTCTCCGCTGGTGAACGAGGTGGCGGTGGCTATGTTCCTCGGCTCTTTTGGACTGAAAGTAACACTTATTTATGTCATCAGTGGTATTCTGCTGGGAGTGATAGGCGGTTTTGTGCTCGGCCGCATGCATCTTTCACCTTACCTGAGTGACTGGGTGAAGCAGATACAGGCCAGCTCCTCGGCGCAGGCAGGAGAATGGGAGAAAGACCATACCACTTTTATCAAGCGTCTTCCCGTCATTGTGCGTGATGCCTGGAAGATTGTCAGTGGTGTACTGATTTACATTCTGATAGGTATCGGTATCGGTGCGTTTATGCACGGCTTTGTGCCTGAAGGATTTTTCGAGCAATACATGTCGAAGGACAACTGGTTTGCCGTACCGCTTTCTGTGATTCTTGCCGTACCGATGTATGCCAATGCGGCAGGCATTGTGCCGGTCATCGAGGTATTCGTGGCCAAAGGTATCCCTATGGGTACAGCTATCGCTTTCATGATGGCCGTGGTAGGTCTTTCACTTCCGGAAGCGACTTTGCTGAAAAAGGTGATGACGTGGCAGCTGATTGCGATATTCTTCGGAACGGTGGCTTTCTTCATTATCTTGTCGGGTTATTTGTTTAATTTTGTTCTTTAATTTATCATTGTTACATTTATATGAGAGTATTGATTCTTTGTACAGGAAATAGTTGCCGCAGCCAGATGGCACACGGCTTTTTACAGTCGTTCGATAAGAATATAGAAGTGTATTCGGGTGGAACAGAGCCTGCCGTACAAGTAAATGTCAAGGCGGTGGAGGTAATGAAAGAAATCGGAATTGATATCAGTTCGCATGTGCCGACTCATGTGAATACCTACCTTGATCAGGAATGGGATTATGTGATTACCGTGTGCGGAGGAGCAAATGAAAGTTGTCCGGCATTTACCGGAAAAGTAGGCAAGCGTCTTCACATCGGTTTTGACGACCCGTCGCATGCCACCGGAACTCCGGAATTTATTGAAGCAGAATTCCGTCGTGTGCGCGATGAGATTAAAAATGCCTTCGCCCGTTTCTATATTACGGAAATCCGAAAAGAAGAATTGCCAGCCTGCTCTTGCGGAAGTTGCGGTTAATATGCTTATTCTGTTGTAGCTTCTTTGGTTTTGCGATACATCTAATGTTTGGAATGAATTCTTTGTTATTTCATCATTTTTTAATAGTTTCGTCACTATGAAACCAAACTTAACAAAGTTGAATATGACAGAATGGGATAAAATGCAGGAGCATCAAATCTATAATGATTTTGATGCTGATTTGTTTAACCTGAGGGTTAAGGCAAAGAAGCTGTTTAAGGAGTTTAACCGTACTGAAGATGAAGAAGTTGAACGACGTCAGGAAATCATGCACAAACTTTTCAAGAAAGTAGGGGAGCGTGTGTGGATAGAGCCGGACCTTGCTTGCGAATTCGGTAAAAATATTACGATTGGAAATGATGTCTATATTAACTTCGGATGTACGCTCCTCGATTGCGGGCAGATAACGATAGGTAACAATACGTTATTGGGGCCTAACGTAAGTATATATTCTGGCAATCATTCACTCGATGCGGCAGAGCGGATAGCAGGTGCTTTGATTCCTGAACCCATTACCATAGGCAATCGGGTCTGGATTGGAGGCGGCAGCACTGTCCTCAGTGGAGTGACGATAGGCGATGATACCGTTATCGGTGCCGGAAGTGTCGTAACTCATGACATCCCTTCGGGTGTTGTGGCAGCTGGAAATCCCTGTCGTGTATTAAGAAAAATCACGGATAAAGACAAAGTGGGTTTTCCCATATAGCAGATTGTTTTTCCATAATAAGGAAAGGCATCACGATGAGGCAATCTTCCAAAAGTGGGGTGAGTTACATATTGTCCAGTTATAAAACGAAAGGCTGTTTCAAATTAGAATTGTGTAATTTGAAACAGCCTTTTTTCTGCTTTCTCAGGCAAATAAATATAGGCTAAAAAACGCCTTTGCGTTTTAATTAAAACACAAGGACGTTTAGATTAAAACGCAAAGGCGTTTGACATGAAATGTACTTGCGTTTGAGATAAAACGCACTTGTGTTTTTGGAGGAGAATAAAACGAATGAATCAATTTTACTTTTAATTTTATTAACTGTTTGAATATATATTATTTACGATAAATTCGTAGATTTGCGAAAAGTTCGTAGAAAAACTCGTTCGATATGGAAAAGCTAACTTATCAGGAAGAAGAAGCCATGCGCTTTATTTGGAACTTGGGGCCGTGTTTTGTGAAGGATGTGGTGGGCTGCTATGCTGAACCTAAACCGCCTTATACCACGGTGGCCTCCATCATCAATAACCTGAAGCGGAAGGGATACCTGCAGGCAGAGAGGTTTGGTAATACTTACCGGTATACTCCTTTAGTTGCTCAGGAAGAATATACCAGCAAGTCTGTGGGCAACATTGTGCGCAATTACTTTGCCAATTCTTATAAGGAGATGGTTTCGTTCTTTGCCAAGGAACAGAAGATTTCCAAGGAAGACCTGAATGAGATTATCAACCTGATTGAAAAACGTGAAGATAAATAAAAACTTATTTCTATGCTATACCTTCTTCAAGTCAATGTCGGATTAATCCTGTTTTACGCGCTCTATAAACTGGTATGCACGCGGGATACCTTCTTTCGTTCAAGAAGATTTATCCTGATAGTGTCGCTTGTATTGCCATTTATCCTACCTTTTATAGACGTACGAGAATGGCTGGAAAGCCGTGACCGTATGATTATGCTCACTCACTTTGATTACTCGGCGGTGCTGCCGGAGATTGTGGTGGGCAGTGAAGCGGCAGAAACCGGAAACCGTGTATTCGTGCTGTCTGAATGGATAGGCTATCTGTATCTTGCTGGGGTACTGGTATTGCTCGTCCGGCTTGCGGTTCAGGCATTCAGTCTGTATCGCCTCATTGTGCGTATGCCGGAAAAAGAGATAAACGGCGTCCGCGTAAAATGTTTGAATGACCCTTCTGGAGGACCGTTCTCTTTCTTCGGATCGATTTTCATGAATCCTGCCGCAGTGAAGGAAGACGAAATCAGTGAAATTCTGACGCACGAAATGGCGCACGTAAAGCAGCATCATTCTGTCGATGTACTTCTTGCCGAGATGGTCAGCATCTGCTGCTGGATGAATCCCTTTGCCTGGCTGCTGAAACGCGAGGTCAGACTGAACTTAGAGTTCCTGGCCGACAGGAAAGTAATGGAGGCAGGGTTTGCTACTAAAAGCTATCAATATCACCTGCTTGGGTTGGCTTACAACCACAAGTACGGGTTATCCAATAATTTCAACTTCTCTCACCTTAAACAACGTATCATTATGATGAACAAGAAAAAATCAAACGCTGCAGGGCATATCAAATATGCACTGTTCGTGCTTCCGGCCTTTGCTCTACTCGTTGCCGGAAACATCTCCTGCTCGCAGGGAGCATCCGAAAAACAGGATGCAAAAGAAGAAGTTGTTGCCCCGGTAAGTCCGGAAGCAAAAGAAGCTCCCGCAGATAGTACGGCTAAAGAAGAAGTATTTATGGTTGCAGAACAGATGCCTGAGTTTCCGGGAGGAATGAAGGAAATGTTGAAATTCCTTCAAGAAAACGTGAAATATCCGGAAAATGCCATGAAGAATAATGTGCAGGGACGGGTAATCGTACAATTTGTGATAGAAAAAGATGGAACTCCTACCGAGTTCAAAGTACTTCGTTCTGTAGATCCGGATTTGGATGCGGAGGCTTTGCACGTCATGAAAGCTATGCCTAAGTGGAAACCGGGTATGCAGAAGGGACAGGTTGTAAGGGTGAAATTTACCGTACCTGTTTCCTTCAAACTTCAGTAAATTGTTTTTGAGTCCGCTTTAAAATGGGTTGCAATTATGCTTTAAATGCTTCTGAGAGAAGTTGGAATGTAATCCCGTATTTTAGAGCGGACTCATTTTTTATAGAAATATAATGTCATGAAAATCATTGTAATATTATTCTTCTCGGCTCTAGTTTAACAAGGCGTTGTAAAGTGGCATATTAATTGCATATATCTTTT
>ERZ779797.55-NODE-55-length-44079-cov-3.503589_pt1 | contig 44079 bp, 39 predicted proteins | sample MGYA00511886_ERZ779797 | MGnify/ENA primary metagenome ERZ779797 (study PRJEB29588, sample SAMEA2155055) | human gut metagenome | biome: human gut; feature: human-associated habitat; material: faeces | place: Denmark | collected 2008/2010 ... | reverse complement strand
CTTCAACCTGGCATCTGGAAGATGGTTCTTATTTGAGATTGCAGAATGTAACGTTAGGATATACTTTGCCTCAGAATCTGACACGTCGTTTCTTTGTGGAGAAGTTGAGAGTCTATGTCTCCGGACAGAACCTTTGGACATCTACCAACTACGGTGGATACAATCCGGAAGTAAATGCACGTCCGAGCAATTCACTTTCGCCGGGTGAAGATTACGGAACATATCCGCTGGCGAAAACCTTCTTGTTTGGATTAAATATAATTGCCATAGAATCACCCCATATTATTGTTAAAATAGTGTTTAAAAATTATCCCTTGATTGCACCGTTTGCAACACCGTTTAATATCTGCTTCTGGCAGATTATATAGAATATAAGTATCGGTATCAAAGCCAGAATATATGATGCAAATGCCAGATTGTAGTTGGTTCCAAACTGTGTCTGGAAATTCAGCTGCGCCAGCGGCAGTGTATTCTGTCCTGTTCCTGACATGATGACAAGCGGTGTCATGACATCATTCCAGGTACCGAGTGCTGTCAGGATGGCTACTGTCGCATGCATAGGCTTCATCATAGGAAATACAACTCTCCAGTATGTTGTCCATGTGCTTGCGCCATCGATGTCTGCAGCCTCCTCAAGTGCCATAGGGATATTTTTCAAGTATCCACTATATAATAATACATTCATTGGCATGTAAAATACAAGATATAAAATGATAACTCCTGCCCTGTTTCCAAGTCCCATCTGCGCAGTCTGCTTTACAAGAGGCATCATGAGAATTGAGAATGGCACAAACATACCGCTTACAATGTAAAGATATATGAAACGGAAGCTCTTTTTCCTTGCCATGCCTCGTCCGATAACATATCCTGCAATCGAATGGATAAGGATTGCGAGAACAATGGTCACAATAGTGATAAGTAAGCTGTTTCCGAGAGAATGCCAGAAATCAGTCACAGCAGATCGTAGATCAAGCTTCTGAGGAAGCAAATGAGATCCGTCTGGGTGCAATGTATTATACAAAGGACAAGCTTACAGAAATGCGTGATATCTTCCAGAAGATTCATGACATGGAGAAGGAAAATTACCGTGTTCTGATCGAGTCTCTGGAGAACGATACGTATGTGATCGAGACAAATATGACAGAGATGGATACGAACATCAATATGTTCACTGCTTCTTCTAACATGTCTTATGAGGAGACGGATGATCTTGACAGCGCATTCTCAAATGAGTCAGCTCCAGCTCCAGCTCCGGCACCACAGCCAGCTCCAAGCTATCAGGAGGAAGCCGCTGAGGATGAGGAAGAGCCAGAAGAGGACGATGACGATATCGACGTATACGGCGAGCGTGACGAGGAAGAGGATGACGACGATGATTTTGATGATTTCTTAGACGAGTAAGAGATACATTGCAAAACCAGTCATACATCCACAGATACATTTGACAACGAAATAATAAATCATGGACAGCCCGGATTGTTTCGTGACCTGTAAGGTTTGGAGAAAGGCAGAGATGCCGCCAAACGAGGTACACGCAAGAATCAGGGCTGTTTTGCTTGCAAGTGGAAATGCACTTGCGGCAAGCACGGTGCTTCCCTGAGTGATCTCGAGTATGCCGCACAGGACGGTCGATACATCCTGTGGCAGGTCCGGGATGGCGCAGACAAGTGCAAACAGGATGGAACAGATCATGATGTACAGACCGACATAGGTGATCTGAATGACGGATTGTAACAGCAGATCGTTTGTCTGCATGGATATGGCTTGCTGAGATACACCTTTCTGGGGATATTTAGAGGTATGTACAGATGGGGGTGATAAATGACTGGTAATGGCAGCTTCTTTGGATGCAGGATGCAGTTTGGAGAATGCGGATGCATATTTATGTTTCTTGATCACATGAAAAACAAGAAATACGATGGATGTGACAAGCACATACGGCACATAGAGAACTACAAGCAGAAACCAGAACGGAAAACGATCCTGCAGCACAGTGTGACCGATATAGCCGGACAGAAACATTGGACTGATGTTATTACACAGAGGGAGCAGTATCGTGGCGGTGGATGGCTTGATATAGCCCTCCTTCGTGAAGTCGGAAGCCATCTTTGCACCGAGCGGATAGCCACATAGAAGTCCGAGCAGGAATAAGACAGGAATCGCATAGGCGGCGCCTGTTTTTTTGGTGCGGATTTTGAGGACGAAGAGGTTTGATAAGAGCATAAAGGGAAGAAGCAGGGGCAGGACATCGTGAAACCAGAGCATAAGTCCGGCACGTGCCCCGGTGACTACGACCTGATTTTCCCCGATGAGTGTCAGAAGAAAAATAATCAGACAAAATAGCATAGAAAAACTCCCTAAACTTCCATAATTAAATGTATGAACACGAAATATCACGTAGAACCAAACAGCATGGAAATATGCGTGAAATGTCATTGTCATACAGTGGCATTATAGAACGGGGAGTTTTCTTGTATAATCGTTCGGAAGTGTGACGCCGTAATGATTATAGTAGATGCAATTGTAAAGCTCTGTTGCACGCAGATCATACTGCCACATGGTATGTGCGGGTCCGGCGAGAGTGGCAGGGTAGGCGGAAAGCACCGAGTCAAAATCTGCTTTCTTCGTGATGACCGGAATTTCAGATGCCGCATGTAACCGGCGGATAAGCCCGCTGGATTCCTTTTTCAGCGCCAGTATATTTGCATAACATGCATAGCCGGAATCGATAAACTTCTGCCGGTTGGACTCGGTATACCCAAGCAGCAGATGCAGGAGTGCACGGGCAATCCGGCTTCTTGTGATATCCTTTGTCTTTAACTGTTCGACAAGTACTTCATAGTCAATTGTATATGGTGTACGCTGCAGTTTATCCGCAAGCGCAGGGGACATATCACAGATATCCGAGAGATCCGGTTCCCGCAGCCTGCATGCCTGAACAAATGGTGTCAGCATCGCATCCGACAGATAGGTGTGGTCGGGTGCATTCATGCGCAAATAAGTTGTCGGTGGCACCTGTGAGGCAAGTGCTGAAACGTCCGTTCCTTCGGTAAGGGCTGTCCGGATGGCTGTTGCGGAGCTGATCTGTGCCTGCAGATCGGTGTCATGATAGTCGTTCGAGATCCGTTTGATAAAGATTGGTTTGATATGCGCGTTCAGCTTTCGGATCGCACACAGATACGAGAGCGCGAGCGTATTATTTGGTGTTTCCAGAAGGGCTGCTGCCGAATCCCCGCAGATCGTGGCAATCGCCATTTGCCTGGCTTTTGGATAGGAAGCACCGTTTTTTAATGCCTGCTTTAACGCAAGCTGATAATTCTCTGGTTCCTCAACCAGAATCTCTGCAATCTCATCAAACATTTCCGGTTCTGCCTGCTCGACGCCGAAAGCCAGATAGTCGATCGCGTGAAGCTTACTTAAGATTGCGACAGCACCATCCGCAAAATCTCTGGCGCTTCCGGTCGCATACACAAATGGAAGCTCTAAACTAAGGTCGAATCCATCTGCAACTGCCATTTCTGCGCGCGTGTATTTGTCCCACAGAGCGATACTGCCACGCTGTAGGAAATTCCCGCTCATCAGCGCAATCACGTGGTCGGCATGCGAAAGAGACATCGCTTCCTCGAAGAGATAGTGATGTCCGTTGTGGTATGGATGAAATTCTGCTATGACTGCTACGTTACTCATATCGTTATTATACCAATCCGGTCAGAATTCATCAAGGCTTGCCGGCTGGGATTTGGTGGAAACTTATTTTGGTTGGCATTTGTTTAACAATGATATATAATATGGAATCGTTGAAAATATAAGACATTGATAAGCAGGTATAAAATGGAGAATAGACGATGAAGAACGAACAAGAAAAAACAGAATGGATGCAGAAACCGTTTGTGGTGTGGCTTGGTGCGATGCTTTGCTGCTTCCTGTGGGGAAGTGCATTTCCGTGCATCAAGATCGGTTATAAGCTGTGGGAGATCAATTCCCTGGATACGGCATCGCAGATCCTGTTCGCAGGTATGCGGTTTTTGCTTGCGGGCATACTGGCAATCGTGCTTGGAAGTATGCTTGAACGCCGGTTCCTGAAACCGGAGAAGGGTGCGGCAGGGAAGATTCTGTGGTTGTCGCTTCTGCAGACGGTCGCACAGTATATGTTCTTCTATATCGGACTGGCACATACAAGCGGTGTGAAGGCGTCGATCATAGAGGCAGTCAATGTGTTTGTCGCAATCCTTGTATCGGGATGTCTGTTCCGGCAGGAGACGATCCATGCCAGACAGATGATCGGCTGTCTGATCGGATTTGCGGGTGTAGTGCTGATTAACCTAAATGGCATAGACTTCCATATGCAGGCAAATGGAGAGGGCTTTATCCTGTTGTCGACGATTGCCTATGCATTTTCATCCGTGTTCCTGAAGCGGTATTCTGCAAAGCATAATCCGGTGATGCTTTCCGGCTATCAGTTCATCGCAGGTGGCATCATTTTGATCCTGTGTGGTCTGCTGCTTGGCGGACGGATGGGTGCGGTATCGGCATCCGCCATCGGAATTCTTGTGTATCTGGCGTTCGTGTCTGCCGTTGCCTATTCCCTGTGGGGACTGCTCTTAAAATACAATCCGGTATCGAAGGTGGCGGTGTTCGGATTCATGAATCCGGTGTTCGGCGTGATCTTATCGGCATGGCTGCTGAATGAACGGGAGCAGGCATTTGGTGTACTGAGCATAATTTCGCTTGCACTTGTGTGTGTGGGAATCTACATTGTCAATAAAAAGAAAGTGTGAAAGCTATAACCATTTGGTTTAGAGTGGATAACAAACGGAGACTTCTGCGGAGGTCTCTTTTTTATTATATTGATTTATGATGATTGCGAAATGGGAAATCATCATAAAATGAAAAGGAGATGGAGCGGCATGAGTAAAGAAGTTTCGATTTTAGTGGAGTATCCAAGCCCCGAAACTGTCATTATGCAGTATACCGGACTGTCTGAGGTGACCGGCATGGAACCACCGGTTTATGCCTGTGTCGGAACAAATGACGGAATCGCGTCCTACCGAAGTATGGAGCAATATATCTCCGAAATCAAAGCGGATGGTACGAATGCAGAAATCGAAGTGTTTGATGGACTTTCACATGGATTTGGACTTGGTCTTGGAACAGTCGCAGAAGGGTGGATTGACCGTGCTGTCGCATTCTGGGAAGAAAATAGTAAGCAATGAAAGCAGGTGGATAAAATGCAGACAAGGAAGATGAGAAAACGATTGCTCGGTGTTTTGATGACTGGCGTGATGCTTGTTGTGACAGCATGTGGAACATCCAGACAGACACAGACAACCGCGGAGAACAAAACAGAGGATGGGAAGCAGGCTACACAGATGGAAGAAAACGCAGATACTCAGACAGGCACAGATAGTGAAACGCACAATCTGAGTGGTGTTGTTCCGGATGAATTAGAGTATATTCCCGATGGATATGATACCCCGGCAAGTGAGCAGGGAACTCTGGTTAAACTGACGTATGATACATGGGAATCCTTTACCTATGAGGAGCACACACAGAAGCTTACGAAGGATGCGTGGGTGTATCTTCCATATGGGTATTCGGATAAAGAAAAATACAATGTCTTTTATCTGAGTCACGGTGGCTGGAGCAATGAGACATCGTTGATGGGAACGGATACAGATCCACATACGTTTAAGCATGTGATCGATCATGCGATACAGGATGGAAAAATCAAACCACTCATCATCGTATTGACAACCTATAACAACACAAGCGAAGAGGATAGTGGTGATTACAGTCTGGCGATTCAGCTTACAGATCAGTTTCACAATGAACTGGTAAATGATCTGATTCCGGCAGTGGAGAGTAAATACAGCACCTATGCCGAAAATACGACACCGGAGGGGCTGAAAGCGTCGCGTGACCACAGAGGATTTGGCGGATTTTCCATGGGATCTGTCAATACATGGAATACATTTCGGTATTGCCTCGATTATTTCCGCTATTTTATGCCGATGAGCGGAAGCTATTCCACAGATGGACAATATATGGCAGATCTGGTTCGGCAGCAGGGGCATGACGCCGATGATTTCTTTATTTTTGCCGCATCCGGAACCAATGATTTTGCATATAGCGCATTCAAGGCACAGATCATGGCGATGGGCAATGATTCGGATGGGATGTTTACCTTTGCCAATAACGAGTCCGATGGAAATCTTTCTTTCCGGGCACGGGAAGGATATTCGCACGATGGAAAAGCCTGTGACGAATATACCTATAATGGTCTGCGTTTCTTCTGGAATGGTAACGAAACAGCAATTGATCCAGCAACTGACACGAATTCCGGTAAAACCTATGATGTAGATATAGGAACAGAGAATTATAAGGGATTTCTCTTGGATAATGTACTGCATTCAGAGACCGAGGGCGATATCCACTACAATCTCTACGTGCCGGATGACTATGATGGAAGCGAGGAATATGCACTGTTTATGACACTGCCCGGCTATCAGGGACTTTATTTTCAGGGGATCGGTATGAATGTTCAGACGGAAGAATTTGGATTCCTTGCGCGCGATTACAATCCGAAAATGATAATCGTGGCGCCTCAGTTAAATGACTGGCAGGATACCTCGGCAAGACAGACCATCGCGCTGACGGAATATTTTTTAGATGCATATAACATCGATTCGGCACGCGTGTATGCAGAGGGCTATTCTGGTGGTGGTGAGACGTTATCCCGTGTGATGGGGATGCGCCCGGAACTGTTTACCGCATATTTACAGTGCAGCTCCCAGTGGGATGGCAATTATGATGCGGTTGTAGAAAGCCGGACACCGGTGTATTTTGCGATTGGTGAGCATGATGAATACTATGGCAGCGAGCCATCTGTTGAAGCATACAATGCGATCCGTACAAGGTATGAAGAGGAAGGCCTTACAGAGCAGGAGATCAACCGACTGCTCGTGTTAGATGTGAAACCGGATTCTTATTTTGAAGAAGGTGGGGTTACGAATCAGCATGGCGGTGGTGGCAGGTTGTTCGTGCGTGATGAAGCAATCATGGGATGGCTATTCGGACAGGTGAAAACACAGTCGTAACCGATAGGTTTATACTGCATAACAAATGGAGACTTCTGTATCTGTATAGAACTAAGTATAATGCAAATTGTAAAGAAACAAAGAAAAATGAAAAACATCTTGACCTAAAGTAAAGTTCAGGTGTTATAAAGAAAAAAGGAGGAAAAGAAAATGGAGTATGTAACACTGAGCAATGGAGTAAAGATGCCAATTCTTGGATATGGTGTCTATCAGGTAACAAAAGATGAATGTGAGAGATGTGTATCCGATGCATTGAAGGTAGGATACAGAGCCATCGATACAGCACAGAGCTATTTCAATGAGGAAGAGGTTGGAAATGCAATCGCAAAGTCAGGTATTCCAAGAGAGGAAATCTTCCTTACAACTAAGGTATGGGTAGAACATTATGGATATGAGGAAGCAAAGAAATCCGTAGAGGAATCCATGCGGAAATTAAAGACAGATTATCTGGATCTTGTACTGTTGCATCAGCCGTTTGCAGATGCATATGGCGCGTACCGTGCACTGGAGGAGTTGTATGATGCTGGAAAGATCCGTGCTATTGGTATCTCGAACTTCTATGTAGACCGTATGGTAGATTTTGCATCCTTCAACCGTATTAAGCCGATGATCAATCAGGTGGAGACACATATCTTCAACCAGCAGAAGGAAATGCAGGAATGGGCAGATAAATATGGCATACAGCTTGAGGCGTGGGCACCATTTGGCGAAGGAAGAGGCGGTACATTTGACAATCCGGTCATTGTAAAGATCGCTGAGAAATATAAAAAGACACCGGCACAGGTTATGCTTCGCTGGCATATCCAGAGAGGAATCGTTGTAATTCCGAAATCTACACATATAGAGCGTATGGAAGAAAACTTCCATGTGTTCGATTTTGCACTTTCCGATGAAGATATGGAAGCAATCTCCGCACTGGACAAGGCGCAGAGCGCGTTCTTCTCCCATCAGGATCCAAATATGGTAGAGTGGTTCGTGAAGATGGTCGAAGAGAGAAAGATGAACAAGGATAGCTCCAAGGAAAAGAAAAACTGGTAAAGGCAGGTAAGAAAAATGAAAGCAAAAAAGTTTTTAGGTTTCCTGACAACTGCAGTTTTAACACTCGGTCTGATGACCGGATGTGGTTCACAGGAGACGAAGAGTACGACAACACAGGCAAGCAGTGAGATAACAGAAGCGGCAACAACGGCAGCGGCGACAGAGACTGAAGAACCGACACAGACATCTGCAGGTAGAACAACAGATGGTGAGACAGGTAAGACACTGGTTGTTTATTATTCAGCAAGCGGAAGAACAAAGACCGTTGCAGAGACGATCGCAGAGACTGCAGGGGCAGATCTGTTTGAGATCGTTCCGGATGAGCCATATACGAGCGAAGATCTTGACTGGACGAACGATGACAGCCGTGTATCAAGAGAACATGACAACGAGAGTTTAAGAGATGTAGAGCTTGTGAAGGTAACACCGGATAACTGGGATTCCTATGATACGATTCTGATCGGCTATCCAATCTGGTGGGGAATCGCAGCATGGCCAGTTGATAATTTTGTAAAAGGAAATGATTTCAGTGGTAAGACTGTAATTCCGTTCTGTACATCTTCATCTTCTGGTTTAGGTCAAAGTGGTACTCTGCTGGAACAGATGGCTGGAACCGGCACATGGCAGGAAGGACAGAGATTTTCTTCCGGAGCATCCGCATCGGAGGTTCAGGACTGGGTAAATTCCCTTGGACTTGCGAAGTAGAAAGGGATCGGTCATGAAAGTATTATTGGTCAATGGCAGCCCTCATAAGGAGGGCTGTACCTATACAGCCTTATGTGAGGTATCAAACGCATTGAATGAGAATGGTGTCGATACAGATATTTTCTGGATTGGAAACAAGCCGTTATCCGGATGCCTTGCCTGTATGAAATGCAAAGAGGCAAATAAATGTGTCTTTCAGGATACCGTCAATGACTTTTTGGAAATCGCCGGTGATTATGACGGTTTTATCTTTGGAACACCGGTTCATTGGGGCAGCGCCGGTGGCGCAATCACATCCTTTATGGACCGGGTGTTTTACGCAGACTTAAATGGAAACGGCGACCGGTTCCGACTGAAGCCTGCAGCCGTTGTCAGCTCAGCCAGACGTTCCGGAACGACAGCAACCTGGGATCAGCTCAATAAATATTTTGGATTGATGCAGATGCCGATTGTGACATCCCGTTACTGGAATATGGTACATGGTATGACACCGGAGGAAGTAAAGAAGGATCTTGAAGGTATGCAGGTGATGCGTGTGCTTGGAAGGAATATGGCGTTCTTTATCAACTGTAAGCATATTGCGTTGAAAATGGGAATCTCCCTTCCAAAGAAAGAAGAATTTGTATTCACGAATTTTATCGCAAAGGACGAATACTGATGAACAAGAAGTTAATTGTGAAAATCATAATTGATATTGGTATGACAGTTTGTCTGCTGCTTCTGATGCCATACAGTCTGCTCAGTGAGACAATCCATGAATGGCTGGGAATCGCAATGTTTGTACTATTTGTCATACATCATATATTAAAACGAAAGTGGATGGCGGCTATCTTCAAAGGAAGATATACGCCTTTTCGGCGTGTACAGACAGGTCTGGTGTTATTGATGCTTGGTCTGATGCTTGGATCTATGGTAAGTGGAATCCTGTTATCAAACTATATATTTAAGATGGTACGGATTGTTGCAATATCAATGCAGGCAGCCAAGGTGCATATGTTTTGTGCGTATTGGGGGCTTGTAGTGATGTCGTTGCATCTGGGTCTGCACTGGAATATGGTTGTCACCATGACAGGCAGGTTGTTTGAGCAGCCATCTGCTGTGCGGGCGTGGGTTGCAAGAGCTATAGCCGGTGTTTTGGCGGGATATGGGATCTATGCATGTAAGAAGCGTTGGATCGTAAGATATCTTTTTATGAAGGTACATTTTGTGTTTTATGATTACTCGGAAAAGGTTGTCTTTTTTATACTTGATTACATAGCGGTTATGGCATTGCTTGCGTTTATAGCATATTATGTTGGGAAGCTGCTGCGGAAGATTCCTGTGAAGCAAAAATGACAGATATGCATGGTATTGCCTGTGATTGGGAAAATTGTTATAATATAAATATCTGTGTTTGACAGGAAAAGGAATCTGACAGAAGGGAACGAATGCGCTATGATGTACAACCCACAGCTTGAAACATTTGTATGTGTAGTGGAAGCTGGCAGCTTCAGTAAGGCAGCAGAGAAGCTTTTCATCTCGCCACCGGCGGTGATCAAGCAGATCAATTCCTTAGAGGCAAGTCTTTCGTTACAGCTTTTTTATCGGACGCACCGTGGACTGGTTGTCACCGAAGCAGGCAAATCATTATACAATGATGCAATCTATATCATCAATTACTGCAAGGACTCCGTCAAACGGGCGAAAGATTCAATGAAGGTGTCCGAGGATGTGATCCGGGTAGGAATCTCGCCACTTACACCACCACAGGTATTTGTAGAATTATGGCCGAAGATCCAGAAGATTTATCCGAATATGAAATTCCAGTTGATCACATTTGAGAATACACCGGAAAATGCACGGGAAATACTGGCGAATCTGGGGCAGAATATAGATGTCGTTCCGGGTGTTTTTGATGATACGATGTTAAAGGTGCGGGATTGTGACGGAATCGAGATTTCGATGGAACCGTTCTGCGTGGCAGTGTCAATCCATCATAAGCTTGCGAAGAAAGAGAAGATTACACTTGCGGATATGAACGGTGAGACGTTGATGATGATGCAGCGTGGCTGGAGTAGTTCCGGTGACAGGCTTCGGGATGATATAACCGCGCAGTATCCGGATATTCAGATTTCGGAATTCGATTTATATAATATTGACGTATTTAACCGATGTGAAAATAACAATGAATTGCTGTTAGCCTTCAAGAGCTGGGAGAGTGTGCATCCACTGATCAAGATCATTCCGGTTGACTGGGATTATAAGATGCCATTCGGATTGCTATATTCGAAGGAACCATCGGAAAAGGTGCAGAAGCTGATCCGGGCAATCGAAAAAGTATAATAAAGCGTGAAAGGAAAATATATTATCTTAAGCTATAACGGAAGGGTTCATACTGAATAACCAAACGAGACTTCTTTTTGAGGTCTCGTTTTCTTATACTTATTTCAGAACAATTGAAAAAGTATATGTGGCAGAGGAGAATTGGAAATGAATAAAAGAATTTTAGGAAAAGATATGGAAGTTTCATCGATTGGATTTGGTTGTATGGGAATGAGCCATGCGTACGGAACGGTTTCAACACGAAAAGAAGCTGAGGCGTTGATTGCCGAAGCGATTGAATGTGGGTGTACATTTTTTGATACGGCAGAGATATATGGAACAACGGAAGATCCACATCATAACGAAAAACTACTTGGTGAAGTATTGAAACCATATCGGGATAAAATCGTACTTGCATCCAAGTGTGGCATACGGTTTGATGAAACTGCTACAACGGTAAATAAGCCGCTGATCCCAGATGGAAGACCAGAGACAATCCGTGCATCTATCGACGGATCTCTGCAGCGGCTGAAAACAGATCATCTGGATTTGTATTACATTCATCGTATTGATCCAACGGTACCAATCGAAGAGACGGCAGGTGCAATGAAAGAATTGATGGAACAGGGCAAGATTACGCATTGGGGACTTTCGGAGGCTGATGAAGATATAATTCGTCGTGCACATAAGGTTTGTCCAATCACAGCAATTCAGAACAGATATTCCATGATGTACCGGAATTATGAACGGCTTTTTCCGGTATTGGAAGAACTGAATATTGGATTTGTTGCATTTTCGCCACTGGCAAATGGACTTTTGACTGCACAGTATAATTCGCATGCTGAGTTTGAGAAGCCGGGAGATTATAGAAGTGCAATGCCGCAGTTCTCAGAAGAAGGTTTAAGGGAAAATGAAAAATTTATGATTTGGATTCGTCTGCTCGCGGAAGAAAAGCATGCAACACCGGCACAGATTTCTCTTGCGTGGATGAGCGCAAAGAAACCATATATTGTTCCAATTCCAGGTACAAGAAAGGTAAAGAGACTGGAGGAAAATATGAAGGCATCAGAGATTGTGTTAACGACAGAGGAAGTCCGTAAGATTGATGAAATGCTTGATGAGATGCCAATGTCTGCTGTCTTTGGCGGTTCCAAGATAAAAAAGTAGGAGGCTCCGGATGAAAACTAAGAAAAAAAGAAGATTTATTGGAATTGGAATCTTCGTATTTCTGCTTATGTTAGGATATGTATATTTGTTTGCAGGTGCAAAGAATAAACATGCAACGAATGATGTGGTCAAGGGTGATGCAGGAACAAAATCTCTTGTCGTATATTTTACAAGGCAGGGAGAGATCCCCGGAGATATGGATGCAATATCGGCTGCAACACCGAATTCCAACAAAGATATGGATGGAAGTGATACAGAGGCTGCAGCACGTATGATACAAAGCCTTACAGGTGCAGATATGTACCAGATTCATACGAATCGTTACTACAGAAAATCATTTATAGGAACAGCGGCAACCGCATGGATAGAGGAAAAATTGAATCTTCGCCCAAAACTGGCAGCAAATCTGGATAATCTGGATGATTATGATATCATATATATTGGATATCCAATCTGGTGGTTCAATGCACCTATGGCGATTGGTAGTTTTCTGGAAGAATACGATTTGTCAGGAAAAATAATAATTCCTTTTTGTACAAGTCAGGATAATGGTATAGATGTCAGCATGGATTACATTCGGAAAGCTGCAAAAGGAGCTACGGTATTAGATGGATATCGGGTACATGGTGCAGATGTAAATGAAGTAAGTGCATGGTTGAAAAGGATAGGAATAGATATTGGAGATTAGAATATATGAATACATGGTTTATAACAGGTTCGTCGAGTGGAATTGGAGCAGGAATTGCTCAGGCAGCTTTGGAATTGGGAGATAATGTAGTTGTAATGGCAAGAAAAGTAGAATCGTTGGATCAATTCGTAAAAAAATATCCAACCAGAGTGCTGGCACTTCCGTTAGAACTGACAGATAGAACGAGTATATATGCAGCTGTCGAGCAGGCAAATGCTCGTTTTGGCGGTATAGATATATTAGTTAATAATGCAGGGCATGGTTACCGGGCTGCGGTGGAAGAGGGAGAATCTAAGAATGTTGCAGAAATATTTCAAACAAATTTTTTTGGCGCAGTGGAACTGATCAAACTGATATTGCCTCAGATGAGAGAAAAACACTCTGGAGCAATCATTAATATATCATCAATTGCTGCGGTGAGTTCAGGAGTTGGATCAGGCTACTATGCATCAACCAAAGCGGCTTTGGAATTACTAAGTGATGCATTATATCAAGAAGTGTCACCGCTTGGGATCAAGGTAATGGTTGTGGAACCGGGAGCATTTCGAACCAGATTTTATGATGATTCCTTAAAGGGAACACAGATCAAAATCGCTGATTACGCACAGACTGCTGGAACAAGACGAAAGGAAAATATAGTGAATCTCCATAATCAGCAGGGAGATCCTATAAAAGCGGGAAAAGTTATTGTAGAAACAATAGGAAAAAAGGATTACCCAAGAACATTACTTCTCGGAAGTGATGCGGTGAGATTTGTACGTAATCAGTTACAGATGAAATTAGAAGAAATTACACAGTGGAATAAAGTCAGTAATAGCACAGATTTTGACAGTTAGATTACTATTTGAAACCATAAGGTTAACACTGATAAACAAACAGAAACTTCCCGAAAAAATTAATTATTGTTAAAATGTACATAGTTAAAAATAAAAAGAAAAGGAGAGAAAGTATAATGGAATATACAACATTAAATAACGGAATAAAAATGCCAATGGCAGGAATCGGAACATTCCTCTTAACTCCAGACGAGGCAGAAGCTGCTGTTGTACATGCATTAGAGAATGGATATCGCCTAATCGATACAGCAAATGCCTATGTGAATGAAAAGGCGGTTGGGCGTGCAATGAAGAAATCAGGAGTTGCAAGAAAAGACATTTTTCTGGAGACAAAAATCTGGCCTTCTTTTTATGAGCAGGAAGATGCGGTAGAGAAAACATTACAAAGGTTGGATACAGATTATATTGACCTTCTGTTAATTCATCAGCCAGCGGGAAATTACGTGGCGGGATACCGACTTATGGAAAAGGCCTATAAAGAAGGAAAGGTAAAGGCAATTGGTCTTTCTAACTTTACAAAGGAGCAGGTACAGGAAATCCTTGATATTTGTGAGGTGAAGCCGGCGGTATTGCAGACAGAGGTACATCCTTATTCACAGGAAAAAGAACTAAAAGAATTCTTAGATAAGGCAGAAATTCGAATTCAGGCATGGTATCCGCTGGGACATGGAGATACGGCGTTGCTGAAGGATGCCCTTTTAATGGAATTAGGCGAAAAATATAAGAAAAGTACTGCTCAGATTATATTGCGTTGGCATATCCAGGATGGTAATATTGTAATACCGGGTTCTAAGAATCCAGAACATATCAAAGATAATGTTGATTTATTTGATTTTTCTCTGACAGATGAAGAAATGCAGAAAATCAAAGAACTTGACAGACATGCAAGATATTATACGAGCACACCCGAGCTTTTAGCAAAATATGTGAAGATGGTGCCGCCAGTAGATGAGCAAAAGTAAGGAGAGAAAGTAATGAGAAAAGATTTTGGAGCACAGCCATTTTTATTTCCACAGCCGGTATTGATTATCGCAACATATGACGAGGAAGGAAAGGCAAATGCGATGAATGCGGCATGGGGCGGAATTGTCGGCAGAGATGAGATTATGATTGATCTGTCTCAGCATAAGACAACTGACAACCTCAAGAAGAATCGTGCGTTTACAGTCAGTTTTGCAGATGTGGAGCATGTAGTTGCATGTGATTATGTCGGTATCGTATCTGGGGCACAGGAGTCGGATAAGATGAAGAAGGCTGGATTTACAACAACGAAGAGTACATTTGTGAATGCACCGATTATTAACGAGCTTCCAGTTACAATGGAATGTGAGCTGATAGATATTATTGATGGTAGCAAATATCTTGGAAAAATCAAGAATGTCACAGCAGACGAGCGTGTGCTGGGCGAGGATGGAACAATCAGTATGGATAAATTTAAGCCAATCACATATGAGCCGGTTCATCATACCTATTATGATCTTGGTAAGCAGGTTGGAGAAGCGTTCCATGATGGAGCACAGTTGAAATAGGCAGGTTGAAAATATGAATAAGTCAGGACATATCTGATTCCAGAGAATGTGTCCTGACTTATTTTTGTGTGCCAGTTTGCAAAAAAAGCCTTGACCTAAAGTAAGGTTTAAGTGCTATAAGAGTAACATAACAATAATTCCCTTTGACTTGCAAAGTAGAAATGGTATAATGTGCATTGCGACGGATGGGGCTGAACAATCAGATGGAATCAAAGGACTGCTGAATTCCTTCTAAGTACGATAAAAGGAGAACGTAACGATGAAGAAGATGTTAGTTGTATATTATTCATGGTCAAATGGAAATACAAAGCAGATTGCCGAGCAGCTTGCGAAGGCGACAGGGGCAGAGCTGGCAGAGATCGACACGGTACAGCCATATACCGGAAGCTATGATGAAGTGGTAGATCAGGGGCAGCGAGAAGTGAATGCCGGTTATAAACCAGAGATCAAGCCGCTTACGGTAAATATACAGGATTACGATGTGATCGCAGTCGGAACACCAACTTGGTGGTATACGATGGCTCCGGCTGTCCTGACATTTTTAAGTGCGCAGGAATTGATGCGTGGATCGAAGCGGTAAAGAAAGATATTTAGGATTTTAGATACAGGAGATGAAACAAGATGGAAAAGCAGATCAGACAGACATATTTCGAGGGCGAACGCCCATTGTTTGGTGCGGAGCATCTGTCCATTCAAGATACGATTTTCGGGGAAGGAGAATCCCCGCTCAAGGAGAGCAGCGATATTTCGTTGGAGGGAAGCATCTTCCAGTGGAAATATCCACTCTGGTATAGCAAGAATATTGCCGTGAAAGACGGCACATGGGCGGAAATGGCGCGTGCCGGTGTCTGGTACACCGATGATATGACGGTTGAACGTGCGTTGATCGAGGCACCGAAGAATTTCCGGCGCTGCCGCAGACTGACGCTCAAAGAGGTTGCCATGCCAAATGCTTTAGAGACATTGTGGCATTGCACAGATGTGACACTCGATCACGTGATGGCAAAGGGCGATTATTTCGCGATGGACTGCGAGAATATGAAGATTCGGGACTTCCAGCTTGCGGGAAATTATTCATTTGATGGAGCGAAAAATGTGGAGATCCACAATGCGAAGCTGCTCTCGAAGGATGCATTCTGGAACAGTGAGAATGTGACCGTCTATGATTCGGTGATTTCCGGTGAGTATCTGGGCTGGAATTCGAAGAATCTAACACTGATTAACTGTACGATCGAGAGCCTGCAGGGCATGTGTTATATTGAAAACCTCGTGATGAAGAATTGCAAGTTGGTCAACACAACGCTTGCGTTTGAGTATTCGACGGTCGATGTGGAGATACAGGGCGGTATCGACAGCGTAATCAATCCGACGTCCGGTGTGTTACGGGCAGATTCGATTGGAACGCTCATCATGGAGAAGGATCGGGTGAACCCTGCAGATACAGAGATTATCTGTAAAGAGATCAAAGAGAAGAAGGACCATGCTCCAAAGTAAAGTTGCGGTTATAACGAAGCACGTTGATGTGTGCGTAGGTTATCCTGTTATCGCGAGGTGACAAATGATATGAATGTTGCAGATGGAGAAGACGTTATGGCATATGATTTTGATAAAATAGTAGATCGTTTCAATACGAATTCCATGAAATGGAACGTGGCAGAAGGCGAGCTTCCGATGTGGGTAGCGGATATGGATTTCGAGACAGCACCGGCAATTATGGAAGCAATCAGCAAGCGCGCGCGGCATGGTTGTTTCGGCTATACAGAGATTCCGGATGCATGGTATCAGGCGTATATCGACTGGTGGAAGATACGCCATGATTTTACAATGGAGAAGGACTGGCTGATGTTTTGTACCGGTGTTGTACCGGCGATTTCGTCAATCGTGCGGAAGCTGACAACACCAGCCGAGAAGGTGCTGGTGCAGACACCGGTGTATAATATATTCTTTAACTCGATTCTGAATAATGGCAGACAAGTGTTGGAAAGTCCGCTTGTATTCGACGGAAATGCATATCATATTGATTTTGAAGACTTGGAAAAGAAACTCGCAGATCCGCAGACGACGTTGATGATTCTATGTAATCCACACAATCCGATTGGAAAGATCTGGGACAAAGCAACACTGGAACGAATTGGTGCTTTGTGCGCGAAGCATCATGTAATCGTGCTTTCAGATGAGATTCACTGTGATCTGACCGATCCGGGACGTGGATATATTCCGTTTGCATCGGTGTCCGATGTCTGCCGGGACAACAGTATTACTTGTATTGCTCCGACGAAGACATTCAATCTCGCAGGCTTGCAGACGGCGGCCATCTCTGTACCGAATCCGGTCATTCGCCATAAGGTATGGCGTGGAATCAACACCGATGAAGTCGCAGAGCCGAATGCATTTGCGGTTGACGCTGCAATTGCGGCGTTTACCAAGGGCGCAGACTGGTTAGATGCGCTCCGTGCCTATATCTACGAGAATAAGCAGTATGCAGTTCAGTATGTGAAGGAACAGATACCGGAGGTGGAGATTCTTCCTTCAGAGGCGACCTACCTGTTATGGATCTACTGCAAGGATCTTCCGGGAAATTCGCGGGAGATCGCACATCGCATCCGCAAGAAGACGGGATTGTTCCTGTCCGCCGGAAGTGGATTCTCCGGGGATGGAGACCGATTCCTGCGACTCAATATCGCCTGTCCAAGAGCACTGCTGAAAGACGGTATGGAGCGGTTGAAACGTGGGGTGGAATCACTATGCGAATGACAACATTATGTTATATCGAGCAGGATGGGAAATACCTCATGCTGCATCGGACGAAGAAAAAGAAAGATATCAATAAGGATAAATGGATCGGTGTCGGCGGACATGCCGAAGAAGGCGAAGGACCGGAAGAATGTCTGCTTCGCGAAGTGAAGGAAGAGACAGGGCTGACACTTACGTCGTACCGGTTCCGTGGGCTGATTACATTTATCAGCAACGAGTGTGAGCCGGAGCTGATGTGCCTTTTTACGGCAGATGGATTCACCGGGGAGCTGATCACCTGCAACGAGGGGGACCTGGTCTGGGTGGATAAAACACAGGTGCCGGAGCTTCCGACCTGGAGCGGAGACGCCATATTCCTGAAGCAGATCCTGTCAGATGATCCAAGATTTTTCACGTTGCGGCTTGTGTATGTGGACGATACGCTGGTGGAACACCGGTTACAATTTTATTAGAATACATATAAAAATGCACCGTAAATGTAAGCAGATTTCACATTTACGGTGCATTTGTTAGTTATGCAAATTTTCAGATACGAGAGTTCTTCCTGTAAATCACATATGCAGCAACCGCGGAGATGGTCTCTGTGACCGGGAATGCCCAGAACACACCATTGGCACCGAGGACGCGGCTGAGCAGAAATGCTGCTGGTATCATGACAACGGCATAACGCGACAACGAAATCAGCAGGGACGCCATTCCCTTTTGCAGGGCTTCGAGCGCACCGCAACAGGTGACCGAAACTGCCGAGATGATAAAACCGATGCATATGATCGTGAGTGCCTTGACACCGATCTCAACCGTCGTCTCATTGTCGGTGAAAAGTCCGATCATCTGTCCCGGTATGAGCAGGGAGAGCAGCACACCGACCGCCATCACACCGGCGGTCAGACAGAGTGTAGTCCGGAAGATCTGCCGGACACGTTTCTTCTCGCCGGCACCGTAGTTGAAGCTGATGATCGGGCGGATTCCCTGGATGATTCCATTTGCGGACAGGTAAATAAATGTCTGCAGCTTATAATAAGCCCCAAGCACGAGGACGTATTTCTCCGAAAATGCCGTCAGGATACCGTTCAGACAGGAGATCATGAGCGACGGCAGCGCCATGTTCAGGGAAGCCGGAATGCCGACGGCGTACAGATTCCCAAGTAATGCCTTGTTAAACGACAGGTTCTTACGCTTGAGGGAAAGCGGCAACGGACGGAAGATGCAGAATAGCACATAGACAAGTAATGTGATCGTCTGTCCGATTCCGGTTGCGTAAGCAGCACCGGCCATCCCCATCTTCGGAAATGGTCCGATGCCGAAGATCATCAGCGGATCGAGTACGATGTTGGAGATAAAACCGCACATCATACTGAACATGGAAACCTTCATTCTGCCGACCGACTGGAAGATCTTCTCCAGCGAGATTCCAAGCATAATGATGACTGAGAACACGAATACGCGGTTGGCGTAGGTAAGTCCCATCTCGATGATTGCTTCATCCTTCGTATATAGTCTCAGAAAATGCGGCATACCGGCCATACAGGCAACCATCAGAATGACTCCGTGAATCACACTTAAGAACATGCCTGTGACCGCTGCCTCGTCCGCTTTCTCCTGATCCTTCGCACCAAGACAAAATGCAATTCTTGCATTCATCGCGATACCGAATCCAACCGCAATCGCAGTCATCAGATTCTGCAGCGGATATACAAGCGAGATTGCAGTCATGGCATCCTCGCTGATCTTCGCCACGAAATAGCTGTCGACGATGTTATATAGGGAATTGATCGCCATGGAAATAACCATCGGCAAAGACATCGAGATAACCAACGGTAAAATTGGTTTTTCTTTCATAAAATTCTGGTTCATATTTTTCACTCCTTCGTAATTGTTGTGTATATCATCCTGCCTGCGGGCAGAGCAAAACCGTCTGCCGGGCAGGGCAAGAAGGATTGTCTTGCATAAAAAAACCACACAGCAAATATACTGTGTGGCGAAAAAAGAATTCTCTTAAAAAATCCACTCCCGTAAAGGGTTTTGGTATGTGATTGCGTGTCCGGTAGGATTCCGGACACTTTCTGTATTCTAACGGGTGGGAGGATATTTGTCAAGTGGGGAGAGATAGAAGCTGATCTGAATTTCCAGCTATCACTTTTTGCTATTTTAGTGTAAAATAAGATAAACACAAAGCTGATGCAGGTAACGGCTTGGAAGAGTCATAGATTATACTATAAGAAGGGGATAACACGATGGATAACACATCAGAACAGAAAACAGAAAATCAGGAAAAAAAGAAGATTGTCCGGGGACCAAGACTCAACCAGAAACTAAAAATCATGTATCTGATGAAGATTCTGCTCGAAGAGACAGACGAAGATCATGACCTGACACTGAACGAAATCGTTGAGAAACTGAAAGCATACAATGTCACAGCAGAGCGGAAGAGCCTGTACAGCGATATCGAGAATCTGCGCACGTTTGGTCTGGATATCATAGGCATGCAATATGGCAAGACCTACCATTATAAGGTTGCAAGCCGGCAATTCCAGCTTGTCGAGCTGAAACTTCTCGTAGATGCGGTGCAGTCCTCCAGATTCATCACAGAGAAGAAATCCGACGAGCTGATCGCGAAGCTTGAGAGCTACGCAAGCAAATACGAGGCGAAGAAGCTGGCACGTCAGGTCAATGTAAATGGACGCGTGAAGACGATGAACGAACGCATCTATTACAGCGTGGATAAGATTCACGAGGCGTTAAATGAGGAGAGCCAGATCAAATTCCAATATTTCACATGGACGGCAGATAAGAAGATGGAATTGAAGCATGGCGGGGCTTACTATAGTGTCAGTCCGTGGGCACTGTGCTGGGATGACGAGAAATACTATCTGGTAGGATATGACAACAGAGAATACAAGATTAAGCATTTCCGCGTCGATAAGATGGCAGATGTATCTGTGGTCTATGAAGAGCGGGAAGGAAAAGAGGAATTCTCGAAAATGCAGATGTCGGAGTACACGAACAGGCTCTTCGGCATGTTCGATGGCAATCTGGAAACAGTAACGCTTCTGTGTGAGAACCATGCCGCAAATGTGATCATTGACCGTTTCGGAACTGATATTCCACTCATGAAGACCGACGCAGAACATTTCACAGTCCGGGTACGGGTCTCCGTCAGCAAATTGTTCCTTAGCTGGATCATGGCAATTCCGGGAGTGAAGATCGTGGCTCCCGAGCGCACGGTAGATATGATGAAATCAGAGATTAAGCGGCTGCAGGAAATGTACTTGTAAGAGAGACGTGGGTCTAATAATTTTGTATGTGTAATAGAACTGAAAGGATAAATATGGTAAAGAAAATTATGCGGGATCCACTGTTCCTGGCACAGAAATCGGTGGATGCAACGGAAGCAGATAAACAGGTTATAACAGATTTGCTGGATACACTCCGGGCGAATCTGGACCATTGTGTCGGCATGGCGGCCAATATGATCGGCGTAAAGAAGAATATCATCGTCGTGGCAAGCGGACCGTTCCAATTCGCGATGGTGAATCCGGTTATCACGAAGAAAACGGGCGCGTATCAGGTGGAAGAGGGATGTCTGTCGCTCGACGGGACACGCCCCTGTACGAGATATCAGGAGATAGAAGTCGATTACCTCGACCAGCATTTCAAGAAGCAGCATGGGAAATATTCCGGCTGGGTGGCGCAGATTATCCAGCATGAAGTAGATCATTGCAACGGGGTTGTGATATAACTTTATGTTACAAAAAGAGAAGATAATACTTGAATGTTCATAATGCAAGTACTTATTTATGACAGTTGCTTTGCGTAAGATGGAGATACAAAGAAACGGAAATAAGAAGCATGGAGTCGTAAGATTCACGGAGGTTATCATTACGAGCGGAAATAATAATCAGAAATCAGCAGGTTATGCAATACTTGGAGTTATCATAGTGTTCGCAATAATCGGATTCTTCGTATCTTTGACCGAAAAAGAAAATCCGAAATGTGCATTTGCAGGATGCGATAACACGGTATCGACGGAGGGCGGTTACTGTTATCAGCACAACACACCCGGAAAGCGCAGAAAAGTTGCATATGGAACAAGCAGCTCGCACAGTCATTCTACAACAAGCAGTACGACAGGCAGCGGTTCTTCATCAAATAGTTCGGGCAGCAGTTCGAATTCCGGTTCATCGTCTAGCAGTTACAAGCCAAGCAGTTCGAACAGCAAGTATAACAGCAGTCATTCGTATGATTCTTACGATAGCGGCTACGATGATGTCTACATGGATGGCGATTATGATCAGGACCGGTACGACCGGGATGATGATTATGCAACCGGCGTGGATGATGCCATCGAGGAAGATATCGAGGATGGAGACGAAGGGGACTGGTAAGGGAAATATTCGGGAATTTCTTATATCAGAAACGGAAACGCAAAAGATGGTGTAACGACGAAATAAAGGATGTATATATGAAGAATTTTGAGATGTTGCAGAAGGTATGTATAGATGAAGTTCTTGGCGCAGGTATCGAGCCGGGAAATATTATCTCATGGGTTATAAACCGTCGCGCAAAAACAAGATGGGGAATGTGTACGAAAAATCCGGATGGAACATGCATTATACAGATTGCTGCCAGACTGATCGAGGATGAGCGTATATCCGAACAAGCCTGCAAGGAAACTATGATCCACGAGATCCTACATACCTGCAAAGGCTGTAAGGGACATACCGGATTGTGGCTCATATATGCGAATATCATGAATAAGAAATATGGATATCACATAAAGCGAACCACCTCCGGCGAGGAGAAGGGCGTGGAGAATTACACCGCCTCTAAGAGACTTGATTATAAATATTGTTTTGTATGCGAAAATTGTGGACAGATTATAAAAAGAAAAAAACAGTGTGAATTTACGAAGTATTACCGGAATTATACGTGCGGAATATGCGGAAGGAAGCGGGCATTTCATAAGGTGAAATATATGCAATAAAAATTAGGAATCGAAGAGAAATATAGAAATAGAAAAGTCCCTGAATATAGAAAATTTACTTCAACTCTATTTCGTGGTACAATAAATTAATTTGTAATAAGATTTTAAATTAGTCTAACCGAAATTAGGGTTATAAAATTATTGTGGTGAGAATATGATTGAGCGTATTTGCCCTAAATGTAGGGTTCCAATGAATGGAGATAAATGCATAAAACCTAATTGTGGATGTTCTACTGAAATGTCATCAACAATTTATTGGTGCAAGGATTGTAATATTCCAATATATGAGAAAGTATGTCCAATTTGTGGAAACGAAGGTAAGTATGTTGCTACAGATGTTAGACCTGTTTTTCCAGAGGAAAATGCTTTAATCTCGATACTTTTAAAGAAAAATCCAAAAGAATATCAGTGCGCATCAGTATGGTTTGGCAGCGGTGCATATATTATAGATGGAAAAAAAATAAAGCTTTCTGTTTCGAAAGTAAATAAATTGCCAATTGAAGATATACGGATAATAAAGGAACAGTATGAGAATTTTGTTGTAGACATAAATTATGAGTTCTTTGATGATTATATTGTAAAATTTATCAAGGCAAATAAAGATAGATATAACTATATCACGGAAGAGGCAGTTAATTATATTCAGCAGTATCAAGATAAATACAAAATAGAAGATATGATGGTTTCTTTTAGTGGGGGAAAAGATTCTACAGTCACATCTCATTTAGTTAATCGCGCACTCGGAACTAATAAAGTACTTCATATCTTTGGAGATACAACACTTGAATTTCCATACACTCTTGAGTATAAGAAACGTTTTAATAAAAATGAGGAGTCAAAAGGAATTAGGATTTTGACTGCGAAGAATCGTGAGAAGAATTTTGAGGACTTATGTCAAGTGGTAGGTCCACCAAGCAGAGTGATGAGATGGTGTTGTACAGTATTCAAAACTGGGGCAATTCAGAAAACAATTGCTTCTGCATTTAAGGACAAAAACAATATTTTGAGTTTTCAAGGAATTAGACATAGTGAGTCTGCGAGTAGAAGCAAATATGAAAGGGAAAGTGAAAGCCCTAAGATTTCAAAACAAACAGTCGTTTCACCAATTATTGATTGGATTGATTATGATGTCTGGTTGTATATTTTGACAACAAAGATAGATTTTAATCAGGCATATAGACTTGGCTGGACAAGAGTCGGATGCTGGTGTTGCCCTAATAATGGTGGGTGGTCAGAATTCTTAGCGAAAGTTCACATGTATGATCAGTATGCTCATTGGCATGATTTATTAGTGGATTTCGCAAGGCAAATTGGTAAACCAGATCCAGAGGAGTATATTAGTGAAGGCGGCTGGAAAGCGCGGCAGGGCGGAAATGGTTTGGCAGCAGCACAAACATCTGTAGTGTCCTTTGAACCGTGTGCAACAGACGAGAATGCCTTTAATTATATATTGCAGCGCCCAATCACTGAGGAATTATATGAATTATTCAAGCCGTTTGGTTACATAAATAAAGAATTAGGAAATAAAAGGCTTGGAGAAGTATATGTAATGAACAAAGCGGGCAAGGTTGTTCTTGTTTTGCAAGGAAGAATTGGAAATAATAAGTTAAAGGTAACAATAAAAGACATACATATTGCAAAGGCAAAGACACTTGCTGCGGCAGAGGGGAAAATACAATGTCAGTTGACGAAGTATCAAATGTGTCTTGGGTGTAAAGCCTGTGAAAGTGTATGTAAGTATGATGCAATAAGTGTCAAAGATAATGGAGCGGGAGATATAACATACTGTATCAGTGATGAAAAATGCAGGAGATGTACAGAATGTGTAGGGCATTTTAATGCAGGATGTTATATGAGAAAAGTTTTAACAATAAAGAGGACATGAAATGGCTACTAAAAAAGTGAAAATAAAATTACAAGGACATGAGAAATTTGCATTGCGAGAAGGATGGATAAATAAGGCACTTATGATTTTGCCAGAGAATCCGGATGCTTTTACCAGAAAAGATGCCACAGATTTATTCGGAATTGGAAGTAATATGGTAAAGTCTCTTAGATATTGGATGCGAGCGCTGGGGTTAACAAATTTCGCTGGTACGGAATTATCTGAGATGGGAAAGCTTATTGCAAAGTACGATCCTTATTTGGAGAAAATATTTAGTTTTTGGATTATGCATTCTTTTATTTCAAAGAACCTTGAAGATGCTACCACATGGTTCATGTTTTTTAATAGATGCGATGTTGACGATATGGGAAAAAATGAAATTGAAAACGTCTTATTAAGAGAGGTAAAAAAGTATGCAGCTGGTACAGAATTTTCGGAAAAATCACTTAGTAATGATGTTGATGTTTTATTGAATATGTACAGTCAAAGTAAGGAAAAGGATGATCCTGAAGATAAAAGTATATCACCGTTTGCACAGTTATCATTAATAAAAAAAATGAATGGTAGATATATAAAAAAACATCCAAATAGAACCCAATTTCCGGAAGAGATAATTCTTTATGAACTCGCATTAAGAATGATTGGAAAGGAAGGACTTTCTATTGAGAATATTGTATTCGGAGAGCGGGGATTGAACAAGACATTTAACATGACAGCGGTAATGGCTAATGATTATTTTGATAGATTGGATGCAAGTGGATATATTCGAGTGGATAGAACAGCCGGGGTGGATATGATTTATCCGGCACAGCGGTTAGATCCATTGATAGTTATTGATGATTACTATAAGAATAATTAGTAGGTGGAAGAATGGCAAAGCTAAATTCATTAAATGATATTATTAAATTTAATAGTAGTTTTAAGACAGCTGTTAATTTATATTTAAGTCTGAATAAACCAGAAAAAGTACTTGGATATATTCCGACAAAATCTTCTGTTAATTTTATGGGGGATTATTTAACTGCGGTACTTGAAAATAAAGAACAGGCGACATTGTTAGTAGGACCTTATGGAAAAGGCAAGTCACATTTATTGTTAGTTCTATTAGCGATATTGTCAATGGAGCGAACAAAAACAAATGATGAGATTGTTACAGAACTTGTCAATAAGGTAAAAAATGTTGATGAAGTTGGATTGAATGTAGCCAACAAAATTAATAAAGCATGGGGAAATAGACGTTTTTTACCGGTACTAATAACGGATACCACCGGTAATCTAAATCAAGCATTTCTTTATGGATTGAATGATGCGCTTAAACGAGAAAAATTAAATGATTTAGTGCCAAATACATACTATTCTATTGCGTTAGATAGAATTGAAGATTGGAAACAAAAGTATACTGAAACATATGAGTCCTTTGAAAAAGAAATCTTAGAAAGAGGTTTAAGTATGTCTGGATTAAAGGCCGATTTGAGATTATTCTCAAAGGATGCATTGGATATTTTTAGACAAATTTATCCAAGAGTAACTGCCGGAAGTGAGTTTAATCCAATGGCGATTTCAGATGTCCTTCCGCTTTATAAGAGCACTAGTGAGAAGCTTGTAGAAGAGTATGGCTATGATGGAATTTACATTGTCTTTGATGAGTTTAGTAAGTTTATTGAAAGCCAGAATGGTGCTTCAACTGGAGCAAACATGAAATTGCTTCAGGACATGTGCGAATTAGCAACAGATTCGAAAAATGCTAAGGTTTTCTTTACGATGGTTGCTCATAAGAGTATTAAAGAATATGGAAAATATCTTTCCCAAGAACTGATTAATTCGTTTACTGGAATTGAGGGGAGGATGATTGAAAAATATTTTATAACATCATCAAAAAACAATTATGAATTAATAAAGAATGCTATAGTTAAAGATGAAAAAAAGCTTGAGCAAATTCCACATGTTGACAAATATTTAGGTGAAGATAAATTTTTTTCATATTGGTCTTTGCCGGTGTTTAAAAGTAACTTTTTAGAGAATGAATTTAGGAACATCATTTTTAGAGGATGCTATCCTTTAAATCCAATTGCAGCTTATTTATTGTTGAATATTAGTGAAAAAGTTGCTCAGAATGAAAGGACACTTTTTACCTTTATTTCGAACGATGAACCTCATAGTATGGCAAGATTTGTGACAGAACATACTGAAAACATGGAGTGGAGTATTGGTGCAGACTTGATTTATGATTATTTTAGTTCATTGTTTAAAAAAGAAGTTGCAAATGAGTATGTACATAATATTTGGTTGAGTGCAGAATATGCACTTGATAAATGCGAAACCAACGATCAGAAAAAAATTATTAAGGCATTAGCTATTGAGTTAATTGTAAATAAAGAAGAAGAAATTCCTGCAACTGGAACTTATCTCAAATTGGCTGTACAAGCTGACGATGCAGACCAAGCGATAAATGAGCTAAAAGAAAAAGAGTTTATTTATAGAAAGGGTTCTACAAATACTTATATTTTTAAAACCAGAGCAGGTTCAGAGCTGAGAGCTGAAATACGTAGACGAGGGGAATTGAAAGGGGAAAATATAAATTATGCTAAAGCGTTGCTGGAAGTTACAGGCAAATATTTTGTCGTCCCAAGAAAATATAATACTGAAAAATCAATGACTCGTTACTTTTCAAATGAGTTTATGAGTGTGGATGATTTTTTGAACATTGATTCAGCTGATGCATTGATTGGAGAAGATACTTTAGATGGCAAGGTTATTACTTTATATAGTTTCACTAGAATTAAGCAGGAACTAATTAATAAACATGTTCTTAATCTGGCAGATAGAAGATTAGTTGTAGTGTGTCCTAAAAAGGGATTGAAAGCGCAAAAGCAATTAAAAGATTATGAAATTATTCGAGATATAAGAGATGATTTTTTATTTACAAACAATAATGAAATATTAAAAAAAGAATTACCGTTGCTGTTGGATGACCTTTCCTTGGAATTGGAAGCTCTTTTAAATACAGTGTATAAGGTGGATTCCGAAACACGAGTTCTTTATTTTGATGGACAAAAAGTCAAAAATGTAAAAGCGGGTAATGAAGAAATAGCAGTTAATGAGTGCTGTTATTTGTTATATCCATTCGCACCGGAAGTAAATAATGAAATGGTTAATAGAGCTGTAGTTGGAACTGCGCAAACAAAGAAGGCTAGAATAAATATAATCCAGGCTGTTCTTTCTCATACTGATACTATGGATTTTTATACAGGTTCAAATCAGGAGGCAACAATCTACAGATCTCTGTTTACGGTAACAAAAGTAGTAACTAATGATCCAAAGGAGAATATAAAAAGAATCTTACATGAAATAAATAATTTTGTAGATTCCTGTTGTGCTAAGAAGATCCCTTTTTCTATGCTGGTAAGAAAATTAATTAGTGAACCATATGGTATGCGAGTAGGGTTAATACCTTTTTATGTAGCATATGTTTTTGCGAATAGACGAGAGGATATTATTGTTTATTTTTCGAATAAGGAACTGCAAATCACTCCAGAAATAGTAGTGAATATGTGTGAACAACCAGAAGATTATTCTGTGTATGTATCGAAAGAAGATATTCAGAAGGAAAAATATATTGCAGAACTAAATACGCTTTTTCAGGTGGAAGAAAATAGAAATTTAACTTCCAATAGAATAAAAAATATTATTATTTGTATGCAGAGATGGTTCAGGGCATTACCTCAGGCAACAAGAAATACTATGAATTTAGAACAATATATTTCACGTGATTCAAATATTAGGGCAATAAAAGCACTAAAGAAAGCGATGCAAAAAGTTGAATATAATCCATTTGAAATTTTGTTTGTGGATTTCCCAGATGCTTTTGACACAGATTCTCTGGAAGATACTTATAAAATGTTGGATGAGAGCAAAACTTATTTTGATGATTATTTTAGTTGGATTGAGCAACAGGCAATTTCAACAATCTATGATATTTGGGAACCAAAAAGAAAGCAGGATTTATATCATACATTAAAAGAGTGGTATGATAAACAAAGCAAACGTTCAAAACAAGGGCTTTATGATGCAAGAATGACAAATTTGATGTCGTGCATAGATAGTCTTAATGTTTATAGTAATGAGGATGTTGCAAGCAAAATAGTAAAAGCTGTTACGGATGTTTATATTGAAAATTGGAATACCGGTTCTCTTGAAGAATTTTCAGAAGCATTAGTAAATACAAAGAAAGATATTGAAGCGGTTCATGATGGGGCTTCTACAGGTGAGTTTGAACTTTTGTTTACCGGGAGAAACGGAGAGGAAATAAGTAGATTGTATAGTCATGCTGATGAGAGCACTGGCAGTGTGTTAAGAAATATTATAGAGGATACATTGGAAGAATATGATGATTTGAGTGTAAATGATCGTGTTTCAATTCTTCTTGAGATGATCGAGAAAATAATTAAGTAAGGGATGGTGCTATGGTTTATCTAGACAATGCAGCAACAACTTTTCCAAAGCCGGAAAGTGTGTATGTTGCAATGGATAAAATGAATAGAGAAGGGGCAGTAAACGCCGGAAGAGGCTCATATAAACTTGCGCAAGCAGCGAGTAAAATGATTTCCGATACAAAAACTAAATTAAGACAGTTGGTGCGTGTCGATGCTTCAGCGGCTGTAGTGTTTTCTCCGTCTATAACAATAGCTATTAACCAAATAGTTAATGGTCTCGATCTAAGACAGAACGCAGTCGTTTATATATCTCCATACGAACATAATGCAGTTGCGAGAAGCTTATATGAGTTATCAAAGAAGAAGAAACTAATTATCAAAGAACTTCCTCTTGATGATGGTTTGGAAATTGATATTGAGAAGATGAAATACGAATTCTCGAAAGATAGACCAGAAGTGGTGTTTTGCACACATGTAAGTAATGTTACAGGGTATATTCTTCCTGTTGAGGAGATATTTAAGGAAGCAAAAAGATATGGAAGTATTAACGTATTAGATTCAGCACAGTCGCTAGGGTTAATTGAAGTTAGGGCTGATTTGATGGATGTGGATTTGATTGGATTTGCTGGACATAAAACATTGTATGGCCCTTTTGGAATAGGGGGATTTATTAATGTGTCTGCAGTGCCATTAGATACGTTTATTGTGGGTGGAACTGGTAGTGATTCACTTAACCTTGAAATGCCATCGGGAAATGAGACGAGATATGAATCATCAAGTTCAAATATTGTAGCAATAGCGGGATTAAACGCGGCACTTGAATGCCTTAATCAAAAAGATTATTTTGACCAAGAACAGGAAATGACTTCATATTTGGTTAAACAGTTAGATTCAGTAAAAAAAGTAAAAATGTTTCTCCCGTCAAATCGAGGAAAACATGTTGGAATTGTATCTGTTATTATTGAAGGATTTAGTTCAGAAGATGTAGGTACAATATTAGATGAGGATTTTGATATTGCAGTTAGAACAGGTTATCACTGTGCTCCGTTTATACATAAATACTTAAAAGACGCCGAGTCACTAGGAACTGTAAGAATAGGAATAAGCAAATTTACCACGAAAGAGGAGATTGATTTATTAATAAAAGCTTTGGGGGAGATTGTAGATGAGTGATTATATAGATTACATGGTTAACTTTAGCCAATCAGATTTGAGAGGCTATCTGGGTGAAGATATGGTTGATTTGTTGGTAGAGTGGATGCCAAATGGGGATACACTTTTGACCAAACAAAAAATGGTAAGTATGATTAATTCATTATATGGTACATCGATTCTAAGAAATAAGCAATTTCGCAAAGATTTGCTTCAAAGTATGAAGGAATCTGATATCTTTGAAATACGAGATGTGTACTTAAGAGGAAACGAAAAAAATCAGAAAGATCCGTTAAAGGTGATCGAAATTATTGCAAATAAACCATGGAAGAAAAATGTGTTAACGGCACATTTACTAAAATTATGGAATGTGCCTGAAACAGTATTGGATAAAGAAAAAGATACGACGGTAATTGAAAATGAGATTTTGGCACCTGACGACCAGTTCTATGAGTTGCTTGATTATCAGTATTATATTAAACAGAGAGTGTTGAATAACTTAAATTCGGAACATTTGTTAGAAAGAATGCTTGTCCATATGCCGACTGGAACAGGTAAAACAAAGACTACAATGCATATTATCACAAATTATATAAATTTTACGATTAAGAAGCAAGGAATTGTAATTTGGATAGCACATACAACAGAGTTATTACAACAAGCATATGATACTTTTGAGTCTGTATGGAAACATTTAGGTGATGGAAAAATCAATGCATATAAATTATGGGGAACCAAAACGATAGAGAATATAAATCAACCATTGAATGGAATAGTGTTTTGTGGTCTCTCAAAACTTATGTCGATAGCTGATTCAAAACCTGCGCTGTATGAAAGATTGAAGATGGATTGCCGTTTGATAGTTTTCGATGAAGCACATAAAGCAGCTGCAAGGAAGACGCAAAAAGTTATTGAAGGCTTAATGAGGATGCCTGCGGGATATGAAAATAGAGCTTTGATTGGACTCACGGCTACGCCAGGTCGAACCACAGAAGATACATATGATAATAACCTTTTGACAAATATGTTTGGAAATAAACTTATTTATATTGATTCAACTATATTAAATCAGATAAACCTGGGTCGATTGAAAGCACTTAATACTGTAGCAGAAACTAATATAATTAAGTACTTTCAAGAACGGCATATTTTAGCGAAGATGAAACCGCAGAAACTTACATATAAGACGGAGTTTTCAGAGAAAGATATAAAAATTCTTAGTAGTGCATTAAGAGATATGGGATTCGACGATAAGGAATATACGGATGAACAGTTAAAAGTATTTGCTAGAAACAAGGAACGTAATCTTGCAATTATGTCTCAGCTAAGACAATTATATCTTGATAAGAAGCCAACAATTGTTTTTGCTTGTTCGGTTGATCATGCAAAGATGTTAGCAGCAATGTTAACTCTGGAAGGAATACCAAATAGTTTGGTATTAGGGGATATGGAACCGATGGATAGAAAACATGCGATTGATTTGTTTAAAGATAGAAAATCAGGAGTAGATATTATAATTAATTATGAAGTTCTTACAACAGGTTTCGATTCTAAAAATATAAAATGTGTGTTTATTACTCGTCCTACAAAGTCGATTGTATTATATAGTCAGATGCTAGGGCGGGGGTTAAGAGGTCCGATGATGGGAGGAAATGAAGAATGTGATCTGATAGATATTGATGATAATTTACAAGCATTTGATAATGAAACAGCATTTTCACATTTTAATGATTACTGGAGAATCTAGGAGGTACGTATGGGAGCAAGTATTGTTGATATTAAAAATATGGGGGATGCCCTTCGGAATACGGGTTATAAGAATATTGAGAGTGCAGTAGCTGAGATTATTGATAATTCTGTCGAAGCAAATGCTAAAAATATTTTTGTGATTTTACGGGAAGGGATTGCAACATCGGGTAGAAAGGTTGTAACAGAGATAGGTTTCTTAGATAATGGAGATGGTATGTCAGGAGATACACTTGGAAAATGTTTAGGAATTGGCGCATCTACCAGACATGCTCGAAAGGGAATGGGAAGATTTGGTGTTGGTTTGCCGCAGGCTTCATTGTATGCTTGCCCTGAAATAGAAGTATATTCATGGCAAAATGGTATTGAGAATGCGCAAAAGGTTTATCTTGATATTAATAAGATAAAGGATGGCGTGCAGACTGAAATTGAAGATCCAGAATTAACTTTTATTCCTGAGCCGTATGCATCATATATACATTATCAGACTATACTTGAACAGTATGATTTTTCAAAATCTGGAACATTAGTAATCTGGAAAAAATGCGATAGAATAAATCCTAAGACGCGTGGACCATTGACAGAACGATTGGAATTTAGCTTAGGACAGAAATTTCGTTATTTTATTCATGATGGGGTAAGTAAGATTAAAATTGTGTGTGATGAAAATCCAGATGCAGCAATTGATGTGTCACCAAATGATCCTCTATTTTTAATGGATGATAACTGTGTTCTTTGTAAAGAAAGTGAGCCTAAGAGAATTTATAAGCCAGGGCAGGAATCTGGAATAGAAGCACCTTTCGAATTATATACAGCCAAAGGAACTGGAACAGGGGAAGTAACTATTCCAATTAAATATATTGATAAAAATGGTAATAAAGCTGAGTCGTCGGTTTTGGTTAAATTTTCGATTGTTAAAGATAAGTTTTATGATGAGACTGCTATTCCAGCAAATCCAGGTAATTACGCTTTAGGCAAATATGCTGCTAAAATGGAGGGAATTTCTGTAATTAGAGCAAGAAGGGAAATCGATTTTAGGAGATTTGATTTTTATAATGTTATTAATGAACCACAGCATAGATGGTGGGGATGTGAAATCATTTTTGAACCAGAGCTTGATGAAGCATTTGGTGTAGCGAATAACAAGCAGTATGTAGAATTGAAAAAGGTTGATGTTGCAGATCTTGATCCTGATGAGGTAGATATTCCGCCAATTTGGAATCAGCTAGCAGAAACAATAATTCCTACAATCAAAGCAATGTATGCTCAGAATGAGGAAACAAGACATAATACTAGAACATTTGAAGATACGCAAAGCCCAAGTACGGATATAATAAATACAGTAGAACGTGATCCTGCTATTATTGATGAAGATGACGAAGAAAATGAAGAGGAAGAAACATCTCCAGAAATAGTTGCAGAAACAGGTAAAGAGGAACTAGAGAAACTTGGATATGAAAATCCTACAGATGAACAAGGAACAGCATTTATTAATAATTCTGTAAACTTTGTTTATGCGGATAAAGGTGAAAGAAGTCCAGCATTTGATTATAAGCCTGTTCTTAAAACAACGGTTATTACAATTAACACAAGTCATAAGTTCTATACATCATTTTTGAGTAAGATTTATTCAAATAGTGAGGTGAGGACGACGTTTGAATTGTTTTTAGCATCATTGATTCAGTCAATTAGAAAAACAGATACATATCAGTCAGTTGAGAATGATCGACTCATGACTGCTTGGTACAACAGATTAAATAGTTATATTTCAGAACAACTGAATCCTAGAAACAATAAGTAGGTGAAGATATGGCGATTTTATTTTCGAATGAGATTATGGATGCTGTAGTGAAGGAATTACATAAAGCTATAGATTCGATTCAAATAATAACTGCGTATTGTAAAGAAAAAACACTTAAGTATCTGGATTCACAAATAAATACTGAAGTGAAAGAGAAAAAGTTGCTGGTGCGATTTCGATTAGATGATATATTGAAAGGTAGCACAGACTTTGAAATACTAAGATATGGAATTGAACATGGCTGGGAAGTTTATGTAAGATTTGATCTCCATGCTAAAACATATATCGTTGATAACAAGAGAGGTCTTGTAGGAAGTGCAAATGTAACTAATTCCGGATTGAATATTGGAAAATCGGGGAATATGGAAATGGCTGCGTTTGTCGATGTTGAGCCTGGCGATATTGATAAAATAAGTGGTTTGTTTAATGATGCGATTTTAATTGATTCGGATATCATGACAAACTTAAAGAAACAGTATGATTTAGTTGAAAAGGAAGAAAGAAAAGAAGGACTTAGTTGGGATAATTCAATATTAAAATTGTTTAATCCTCATATTAATGCTCTATTTTCTTATGAACTACCAGATGATTTTGAACTAAAATCAGGTGAATATTTTTCATTTCTTGATGAGTTTTTTGATGGAAATAAAGACAAACTGAAAGAAATATTTAGGTGGAGTAATATATATTTGTGGCTTCTTGATACGTTGAGAAAAAACGATGGATGCATGTATTTTGGTGAATTGTCTGCAAGCCTTCATAATACAGTTGTTTCAGATCCGAAGCCTTATAGAAAAGATATTAAAAAAATGTTGGGAAATCTATTAAGACTTATAGAAGAACTTGAAATGGAAGAGATTGTAATAGATAGACCAAATTATTCGCAGAGAATTAGAATGAAAAATTATTAAAAGAACGAAGGAGTGAATGAAATGAAATTATTAGATACTGCAGAAATAAAGGATCTTCAGTCGCTTATTACAAATGGTAATATATTAAATATAAAAGTGAAATTCTATCAAAGACCATATAGATGGACTGCAAAAAAAGTGACTGATTTGTTTGAGGACTATAGAGATAATCGTGAGTCGGCTCTGATGAATGGGGATAATAGTAAGGAATATTTTATAGGTGCTGTTGTCTTTGTTGATGAGAGAGTGCAAGAAGAGAAAGATTCTGGAAAAATATGGAAATATCAAGTTGTAGATGGGCAACAAAGATTTACGACTTTATTTTTATTTAATTATATAAAATATATTTTATTGGTAAAAAAAGTCGATGAAGCTGCAAGAGGAAATAAGTCCAGAGATTTCAATGCAAGTTTGGAGGCTATGGAGGCTTGCTATAAAGGTTTTATTGGAGAAAATAATTTAAATGAAATTGAACGGGCTAATAGTGATTTGTCTAATGCTTTTGATAATGCAAATCAACAGCGTATTGATATTGATTTAAAAGACTTAAATAAATGGAGACAACGAGTAGGATGGATTGCAGATCCTGATATTTCAGCAAATGATTATTATGAAAAATGTAGAGCTGCTATGTATTCGTTCCTACAAAACGAGGAACTAGGAATTACTTATGAAAATGATAATTTTAATAAATATTTTAAGGAAGCATTAGCAAAAATAGTTATAAAATTTTCAAATGCAAGCGAGGCCGCTTTTTGCTTAGAATCGGTAGAAGATTATGATGAAAATGATGAGACGCAGGTGGAATTCCCCTATGTACAAAGAGCGTTTGGAATATTTGAACAGATAAAACAATTATATAAAGTAATAAATCCAAATGCGGCTGACTCATATATTAAGCTATGTGGATACATTAATTTAATAGATGAAATGTTAGAGAATATCAAATTATGTATGATAGTATCATCGGATGAGGATGATGCATATAAGTTATTTGAAACATTGAATGACAGATCAGAATCTGTGAATGATTTGGAATTGTTGAAAAATTATTTCTACAAAACATATACTGAAACATCAGGAGAACCTCAGAAGCAAGTCTTAAAAAATATTTCTATGCTTGATAATAGATGGCGAGATATTTTCTTCAAATATGAGGAGTTAGAACCAGAAATATTTGAATATATGACAGTGTTTTTTACTGGTAATACAAGCAAAAATACGAATGAAAGGAAACGGAAATTAATAAAAAACTATTTATCTAGTTATAAACGGACATATAAACCCTATTCGTTTGAGGTAATTAATCGAGACTTTTATTATATTGAGTATATTCAGAAAATATTATTAAAAATACATAGGATAGATATGACTGCAATGCGAAAAGTGTCAGAAGATTCGCAGATGTCATTATTTATTGAAAACGATATGAATGCATCTATTGTGAAAAGAGCATTGGGATTAGCAATGAACCTTCCTTATCCAGTTGTGGTAGCATCATTAATATGTGACATAATACATAATTATGCGAATAATACTAACAATGGAACATCGTTTGATATATATTTGGAAGACGTATTTAATGAGGAAAGGTGTAAAAATAAATATCCTGGATTGTGGAAGGATGCATGTGTACTTTGGAAAGCAACCATTCTTTCAAGAAATTATGAAAGTCCTAAGCTTTTATCAGATATCTTGGCAGAAAAGTGTAATATTTCAAGGATTTCAGTATCTAGAACAGTTGAAGATCAGATAATTCAATTTGATGCAAATGTTCTTGAAGAATCAGAGGTGTATAAAGAATTTCAAGAGTGGATTAGTGAATGGAAGTTTACTGATGGCGCTGGTAAGCTAAAAATTAAAAATTTATTTATGCATCTGTTCTTAAAATATGATCTTGACAAAAATACAGGTAAACTTAAGCGAGCATCGCATATAGTAAGAACTTACGCTAACGAAGCGATAAAGCAAGATTTAGATCATATGGATGCGAATGGAACGGGAACGGATAAACAAAACAAAATAAGGTATTTTCATTATAATTTAACTGATAGGAAGTACTTTACAAATGGTTTAGGAAATATGATACCGTTACCAGTTGCCATAAATAGGGGGAAACATAATACACCAATGAAAGATACACTGGCAGCTTTTTCTGAAGAAAATTTGAATGGATGGATATTTGATGAAGCAATCGATTTATTTCAAAAAAATCATACTATTATTAATAATTATGAAGTTCCAACGAAGGATTTCTTTAATAAGAGAAAAGATCTCTTGATAGCATACTTTATGCGTATTGTAAAAAATCAAAAATATAATCCTGATAATGAGGTGTAAAATAGAAATAACTGTAAGTAGGTTTTAAGGTTTTAGATAACACTTCATAATAGCATATAGATGTTATTGTGAGGTGTTATTTACATAGTTGAAGGAGAGAAAATGGGCGAAAAAGTTGACTTAGCACTTGCAAATCCTGATGATGTACAAAGCGCAAATGCATTATTCAATTTTGTGGGAAGATTAGATTATTTAGTGGAATCCTTAGAGAAAAAAGCATTGGTTCCAAGATATTGCGAAGAAGATATTGGTTATTTAAAATTACATTTTAACGGAAAAACAATTGAGAAAATTCATGTTTTACAAAAGTGCTTCTGTGATATTCCATTACATAATATTACAAAAGCTTTCCCTATTGAGATTATTGAACAGGATGATAAGAAACTAACAGATAATCAAAGGAAACAAATAGAAACTAAAGATACACATGTAGCATTATATGGTAGTTATGGAATTGCGTTTACAAAGCAGTGGTGTATTGACAATAATTTGCAACCGATTCAATATATAAATGAAAAGTTGGCTATGATAGAGCAGTTTAGACAGTCTTTTGAATGTGTATTGGACAAGGATGATATAGATGACATTATTGTGGATGAGTTATTGAATAAACTTGCATATATTAAGCCGCTATATGGAACGATGAGAAGAGAAATAGATGCGCAAGAAGTAAGAATTAGAAAAAATTTTCATGATGAATGTGAGTGGAGATATATACCAAATCGGAAGCAGTTAGAGATTAGCAAGTTGGATGTTATTTTATTTGATAAAGAATTACAAAATAAAGGTTGGCAGATAAGTAGCAATTTGATGAAAGAAAATTATTCGGATTTATGGTTAAAATTCAATTATGGAGATATTAAATATTTATTTGTTCCGGACGATTATAATAGAAATTTACTTGTAAAAAAAATAATGGGGTTACCAGCAGAAAATTTTGTTGGAGAAAAGGATGACATAATAACTTTGAAAAAATTAATTTTAGTTAGCAAAATTGTCGTAATAGAAGATATTCAGAAGGATTGGTAAATATGGGAAATAAGTTAAGAAGTATGTTAAATCATAAGGACGAAAATTATACTTTGACTGTCCACTTTAATAACGAAGAAGAGCGAGAAGAGTTTCTTAATGCAATAGAATATATAGATACATATGGTAAACCACAAAAAGTGTCTTATGCATCATTCATAGATATTAAAAAGAATATTAATAATAGACAGTATCCGCTAGAAGTTCATCAAGATATAGAAGAAATAATGTTAAGACCAGTGAGTGATGTAATAAGTATAGAATTGGATTTGGATACTTTCTCTGATAAAATTGATTTTATTCGTACTGTTTCAAAGAAATTTGTGAGACTTGAATCAAAAGATATGTCATTATTAAAAATTAATATTGATTTTGTGTTAGAAGAATATAAGATGCAATTAACATATAAGTATGAATTATTAGATGATGTGACATTGCAAAATTTAGTTTATGAGAGTAAAAAATTTGTTGCATTGCTTGATGTGTTATTAAAAAAAGGATTTCAATCTGACCAATTGTTAAAAACTAGAAAGCAATTTAAGCAGTCTTCTGATTACTATCAGCGAATTATGGCTTTATTAGATGTATTTTCAATAGAAGTTGACTCAAAAACTGCAATAAATGAATCCAATCCTAATTTTGTGATTGAAGAAATGTACTTACTTTTGGTTCAGAAAAAGATTATTAAAAAAAATGATAAGTTAAATTATATAAGTACTGCAGATGTTGAGGCACCACGAGTTGGACAAGAATTATTTGCATCATATATTGATAAGTGTGTCTTTAGTTTTGCCAACCAGAATAGAAATTTTTATATAGTAAAATGTGTTTTTGGCGCAAAAATAAAATCAATTGAAGAATCTGAAGATGGAAAGAAGATAATTTATTTTGAGGAAAAAAAAGATAAACCTATGTTTATGTCGTATTCGGCTTATTTGACAGAAGAGGAGGCGCAGTATGAAATAGATCAAATTATAGATAAACATGAAGAGTATATTCATGCAGAGCATTTTACCGATCAATTGAAAAAATTACTTGAAGTAGCCTGATAAAGGAGAGAACCCAATGTCCCTAAAAAACACACAGAAAATCAAATGCCCGGATTGCGGCACAGAAGGCGAATTTACAATATGGCAGAGCATCAATACGAAATTAACCCCACAGGCAAAGGAGGATCTTTTGTCTGGCGAGTTATTTGCGTATACCTGCCCGAAATGCAAGAAAGTCCATTATGTTAATTACGGACTTTTGTATCATCAGATGGAGAAGCAGCTGATGATTTATTATGCAATCTCGAAGGAAGATGAAAAGGAGATTTTAGATACATTTGCCAAGATGGAGAATGGTGACATGCTTCCGGGCATGGAGAGTACGGACTATACATTACGAGTAGTTCATTCTCAGAATCAGCTCCGTGAGAAAGCATATATCTTCGATATAGGACTCGATGACCGCGTCGTTGAGATCATGAAGGTTATGATGGTGGCGCATTTGTCGCAGACGAATCCGGATCTGGAGGTTGGAGATATATTCTTAGAGATCACCAAGGGAAAGCCGGAACGGTTTGTGATCCGGTTGAAGAATGGCGTATTGGGCAACAGTCCATTTTCCCAGAAGATGTATGATGCAGTCAAGGCGGAGTACATTGATTCAAAGGGCGATGGCAAGCGGGATTATATCGTTGATATGAATTGGGCAGTTGAATGCCTGAAGAATAAATAGATTGACATAATTACAGGAGGACAAACACATGGAACAGGTGGCAAAATTTTTGAAGGAAGCAGATACATATTATCTGGCAACGGTCGAGGGTGACCAGCCGAGAGTACGACCATTTGGCACGGCTCATATTTTTGAAGGAAAGCTCTATATCCAGACAGGCAAGTCGAAGGCAGTTTCGAAGCAGATTCATGCGAATCCGAAGGTAGAGATCTGTGCATTTAAGGGCGGAGAATGGCTGCGTGTCGCAGGTGAGCTTGTTGAGGATGACCGCAGAGAGGCGAGACAGTCGATGCTCGACGCATATCCGTCCCTGCAGAAGATGTACTCTGCAGATGATGGCAACACAGAAGTATTTTATTTCAAGAACGCGACAGCTACATTTTCTTCATTTACACAGGAACCGAAGGTTGTGAAGTTCTAATAGAGTAGTAACTTAATGAGTGTGTACGTCGCAAAGGTTCACAGTAAATTGACCTTTCCAAATAATCAAGGGGGAAAAGTGATGAAGCCATAAGGTGATGATAAAACTAAAATATTGGGTACACACTTCACAAAATGTTCACAGTAAAATTAGCACTCACCTATTGACAGTGCTAATAACTGGGTGTATAGTATAGTCACAATCAAGAAAGGGAAAAGAAAAGGAAAGAAGAAATAGAGAAAATCCCTTAGTGATTGCAAAGTTGTGATATTCAAACGACACCTCAGATTTCTCTGATAGTGCTTAAAGAATACCGTAGGCATTGGTTGTTTAAGTATGAAAGGAGATATGACTTATGTTTACACCTAGTATTTTTGGAGAAAGTTTGTTTGACGATTGGATGGACGATTTTGAGAAGGAGTTTGACAAGGAACTCCGGCCAGCGAAGAATCCGCTGTATGGTAAGCATGCGAAGAACATGATGAAGACAGATGTCCGTGAGACAGATGATTCCTATGAAGTTGATATTGACTTACCTGGATTCAAGAAAGACGAAGTCAATGCACAGCTGCATGATGGATACATTACGATATCCGCTGCGAAGGGTCTGGATAAGGACGAGAAGGACAAGAAGACCGGCAAGTATATCCGCCGTGAACGTTATGCAGGCAGCATGATGCGAAGCTTCTATGTTGGCGATGAGATTAAGCAGGAAGATATCCATGCAAAGTTTGAGAATGGTATCCTGCAGTTGTCAATTCCGAAGAAGGAAGCAAAAGCCATTGCGCAGAATAACTACATTGCCATTGAATAATCTATGAGAATGTAGCTGCGGTGCATATAAATCTACACCATATACACAATCGACTTTGAAACTTAACGTAAAGTAAGGGAAGGAAGTGTGAGATATGGACAAGAATCCAAAACATCCATTGAAGAAAAAGAAAGTTATGCCGAAGGTTTGTGCAACAGCAAATCATAACGCAGATCAGCCGGAGATGGCAGCTTCTTCAAAGAAGAAACATTAGTGAGATATAAGAAATGCCCTGTATGTTGAAAGAACATGCGGGGCATTTCTTTTGCTGGTTTTCTTGCAAAAATTTTGAAAGATATATGTATTTCTACACACGTAAAAATTACCATAATAATATCAAGATAACAATACAAATGCATGTAAGAATCTGATATAATATATTTACAGGTTATTTGATACGGTACCAAAGTAAAAGTATATGGCCATTGGCTATATCATGGAAAACGAAAAAGAAAAGGAGATTCGGTATGCAGTTTGGTTATTTTGACAATGAGAATCGGGAGTATGTAATTACAAATCCTAAGACACCGGCACCTTGGGCGAACTACTTAGGCTCCCCGGAATATGGCGCTTTGATTTCAAACAATGCAGGTGGTTACAGTTTCGCAAAGTCTGGTGCGAATGGCAGAATCCTGCGCTATGTATTCAATAATTTCGATCAGCCGGGACGTTACATTTACATTCGAGACAATGACAGCAAAGATTACTGGTCTGCATCCTGGCAGCCGGTAGGAAAGAGCCTGGATACGTATAAGAGTGAGTGCCATCATGGTATTTCGTATACGAAGATTATGGCAGATTACAGTGATATTCACACAGAGGCATTGTATTATGTGCCATTGAATAAGACATATGAAGTATGGAATCTGAAAGTAACAAACAATGGTTCTGAAAAGAGGAATCTCACCCTGACCGGATATGCAGAATTTACAAACAACAGCAATTATGAGCAGGATCAGGTGAATCTGCAGTATTCATTATTTATTTCCAGGACAAGCTTTGTAGAAAACCGGATTCGCCAGACGGTGCATGGGAATCTGGATGTACTCGGAGCTGGTGAGACAGTCGATGATAAGCGTCCGACAGACCGGATCTTCGGACTTGCCGGAGCAGATGTTTCTTCCTATTGTGGAGATAAGGAAGTATTTATTGGAAGATGTAATGGCTATGGCAATCCGGATGGCGTGGTAAACGGAGATCTTGGAAATGCTTTAAGTTATAATGAAAATTCTTGTGGCGCGCTTTCTACTGTTGTTGAGCTTATGCCGGGTGAGACAAAGAATATTGCGTTTATCCTTGGATTAAAGGAAAATGATGAGGCAGAAGCTATTATGAACAGCTATACGGATCCAGCGGATGTCTGTGAGAAGGAACTGGCTGAGTTAAAGACTTACTGGGGTGAGAAATTCTCGCATTTCCAGGTACAGACACCAAGCAAGGAATTTGATTCGATGATTAATACCTGGCATGCCTATAACTGCTTCATGACATTTATCTGGTCAAGAGCAGCATCATTCATCTATTGTGGACTTCGGAACGGATACGGATATCGGGATACAGTGCAGGATATTCAGGGAATTATTCATCTGGCACCGGAGATGGCAGCAGATAAGATTCGATTTATGCTTTCGGCACAGGTTGCCAATGGTGGTGGACTTCCACTTGTGAAGTTCACACACAATGCCGGACATGAGGATACACCGGACGATGCTTCTTATGTGAAGGAGACAGGACATCCGGCATATCGTGCGGACGATGCATTGTGGCTCTTTCCAACAATTTATAAATATGTAACAGAAACCGGAAATCTGGCATTTATGGATGAAGTGATTCCTTACGCAAATAAAGATGAAGGTACGGTGTATGATCATCTGAAACGTGCGATTGATTTCTCTATGAAACATCTTGGCAGACATGGCATGCCGGCAGGACTTTATGCAGACTGGAATGACTGCCTGCGGCTTGGAAAAGATGGGGAGTCATCCTTTGTTGCATTACAGTTTTATTATGCAATGACAATTTTACGCATTTTTGCAGAACATAAAAAGGATACGGAATACATTGCATTTCTGGATGAAAACCAGAAAAAGTTAGGAAATCTGATCCAGGAACTCTGCTGGGATGAAGACAGATTTATCCGTGGATTTACAGGGGATGGACAGGTTATCGGAAAGCGTGATGATCTTGAGGCAAATATGTGGCTCAACCCACAGAGCTGGGCTGTTATAAGTGGATTTGCAAGTGATGAGCAGGCTGATAAGGCTCTTGAAATGGTATATGAAAGACTCAATACCGAGTATGGCGCCATTCTTATGGATCCTCCATATCATGCACATGCATTCGACGGAGCACTCGCAGTGATATACAATGCGGGAACTAAAGAGAATGCAGGAATATTCTCACAGTCACAGGGCTGGATAATTCTTGCTGAGGCACTTAAAGGACATGGAGACAGAGCTTTTAAGTATTTTATTGAAAATGCTCCTGCCGCACAGAATGACAGAGCAGAGATAAGAAGACTTGAGCCGTACTGCTATGGACAGTTTACTGAAGGAAAAGCAAGTCCAAACTTTGGACGTTCACATGTACACTGGCTCACAGGAACTGCTTCAACAGTCATGGTTGGATGTGTAGAGGGAATACTTGGTATGCGTCCTGATTTCTATGGACTTCATATTGCTCCGTCTATTCCAAAAGCCTGGGATGGATTCGAGATAGAGAAGGAT
>ERZ779797.28-NODE-28-length-55574-cov-4.640772_pt1 | contig 55574 bp, 54 predicted proteins | sample MGYA00511886_ERZ779797 | MGnify/ENA primary metagenome ERZ779797 (study PRJEB29588, sample SAMEA2155055) | human gut metagenome | biome: human gut; feature: human-associated habitat; material: faeces | place: Denmark | collected 2008/2010 ... | reverse complement strand
ATTTTAGGATTAATTGATAATATTGTAAACGATCTTTTTCATCTCTGGCAGGATTTGTATAATAATCTACTAATTGTCGTCTAATAGAAGTTGCTGTAACTGGAATATAAATTGTATATGGTCCAAGAAGCTGACTATTTACAGTTGTTTTTACAAACCAAGGATTTCCATTCTGGATATCTGCATAATTTATATGAAAATTATCAACTATATCTCCAGAACGAGGGTCTCTATAACTTACCTCAGTTCTTGCATATGGCAATAAGTGAAGAGGTTTATCTTCATCTATAGTACCACCCATATATACATATACATATTTTTTCTGTTGAACAAAATATAAATTCTGTTTATTTTTTTCAGGGTCAAAAGGTAATGTATTTCTTACATAATCTCCAACGCTCTGATCAAAAACCCAAGCTGGTCCAGCTTCTGCTTCGTTCCATGTATAACTACTGGAAACATGATGTGCTGGATCATTGAATTTAACTTGTTGATAAGTATCTACTTCAGTATAAGTCTCAGTTACTTTTTCTCCTCTTTTAACCATATAATGGTCAATTAAAGCTCCACCATTTTTAACATTTCCAGTTCCTAAATCACTATTATCAATACGATAATCAAAATCAGCTTTTACAGGTTGCTCTCCAACTTTTAAAATATATGGTTCACCTGCAGTATGGAGCTTTTGATAATAATATTCTCCTATAGTTGGTTCTTGAACAGGTGTATAAGTACCATCATCATTCTTATTATAGACAGTAATATCTTGAAGTCCATCCCAATATACTTTAGAGTATTTATCTTCTGCCCAAGCTCTATAATAAAAGATACCTGGTAAATATAAATCAGTATATGGTGGTTCGGAAATAACATCTTTTAAAGCAAATCTTTCTTCTATCTCATAATATGTTGCTTTTGGATCATATTTTTGACCAGCAATAGTCCAGTCAATAGCATAATAAGGAGAATTTAATGTATTAGCATTGGCATCAGTCATATATTGATAATAAGTATAACCTTTAAAATCATCTCCCAAATCTATACGAGTTCTATCAATTTTGGCAGAATCCATAGTATAATAAGTTTTATCTCTATGATAAGTAGGCTCTGAAATAAAATCTTTACCACCATTTGTTAATTCGTTTATATAATAATATTTGCTACCATCAAATGGCTGAACTTTTACTTGTTCATATCCTTCTGAAGCAGTAAGTTTTCTTACATAATACTCTAAATCTTTATTATATTTTCCAGAAGCAACATCATATCTGCTTCCATTCTTGACATAATATAAATCTGGTTTAAATTCACTCTCAGATAAATCAATTCTCTCATATGTATAAGCACTTGCGGCTAGTGGTGTATAAGTATACTTCATATCACGACGATAATATTTATTATTACTTACATCAAAATAAATTGTATCATCATCATTATTAGCAATATTTTCTTTCATCGCGTCAAAAGTGTTATATGGCTGAATAATCATACCCATTAAATCGTGTACAGAATTAATACAACCAGCTATAGTATTTACATTAGCTGTATTATAATAATTTCTTGGACATCCTTGTGTTTCACCACTCTTCATCTTATATGTAAAACCGTCTTTAACTAAACGTAATCCAGTTCTATCTTGAACAGCTCTTGCATCATACCATTCTACATCTGAATTTCTCTTTTGAGTTTTTTGGATAGCTTCATTTGTTTTTCTACCACCATAAACTAAATCCCAAACATCTGAAATAGCATCTCCAATAGATGGTAACATAATAGAAAGTTCTTGAGTATCTACTTCTGGTGTAGCAACACCATTATGATTTGCATAAGTATTACCACTTAATCCAGTAGGAGCAATTGTAATACCTTCAGCAACAAAACCCATATCTTCTAAAAGTGAGACTTTTGGATCGACTTGTGGATCTCTTCTACCTGGAAGTCCAAGCTGATGTAGATATTTTCTATCCCAACTTTTAGATACCACATTAGGATCAAATCCATCTCTATTATAATATATAGCTGCATTGATAACAGGTGGGTCTGCTTCTGGAGCTTTCTCAACCCAATCAATTCCACCAGTTTCATTATACTTAGCATAAAGAACCTTTTTAGAATTGGTAGTTTTATCAAATTCTGTCCTTGTCCAATTAGTATTTTCATCTGAAGGATACTCAACTCTACTATTTGAAGATAAAATAGTTGCAGCTATAGGTTTTCCTTCAGTATCATATTGAGGTACTTGCGTATCTGGTTCGCTTGATCTTATTCTAAAACCCCAAGTTGGTTGCCAATGAAGTTTATAATATACATTTGTACTATCTACATCAAAGTGAGGTCTCAATGGAACAATAGTAGGCGCATCTGCGGAAATGTCAAATGTTGGTACAATAGTATTTAATTCAGCTACCATTACATATTTCTCATAGCCTTTATCTAACACTTTTTGCCAAACAGTTGAATCATAACCTCTACTTGTCTTATAATATTGTTTATCTCTTGTAAAATTAAGAGTAAAACTATCTTGTGATGAATCTCCTAAAAATTCCCATAAAGCCCCTGTAAAAGTAGTATATTGTTTCTTAGGACGGCCTTGCTCATCCTCAACTATCGTAGTAATTACATATTGAGCATTTCCAGTTGCAACCCAATATTCATCATATAAAAAGTTTAATGGATCTTTATGAATCCCACTATTAGCAACTAAATTATAAATTGGTTTCCCATCATCATTTAATTTGCCTGGTACTCGAAGTACAGTTCCTTCTTCAATTAAGTTATCTGTATATGTCAATTTACCATCAGCAATATCTTTTTTATCCTGATCAGTGAGACATCGAATAATAGTTGGATTAACTTTATTTCCTTCTTCATCTGCTTTTTCGCTAACAATAAAATCAGCAGAAATTGATAAAGCAAAATCTTTATTTAATCCATCTATTGTAATTTTATAAACTTGAGGAACGCCAGATAAGCTGCCTTTAATATCTTTATCATATTCAACTAATACATATCTACCTACATACACTCCATCATTAGCGACTTGCGTATCCATTTCATATCTACTTGGATAAGTGGCATCAAATGAGAATTGTGTACGAGTAGTATTTGTTATATTACCATAAAATCCCATATATTAGTCCTCCCCATCATCATAAATAATATCTACAATTAATACTGCATTTGCTACTGCATTAATTTTTTCCATTGACGCTGCATCAAATTTAATACTTGTAATTTCAGTTTGATTGTTTAAATCAAATTCAAAAATTCCTGTTTGTCCAATTAAAATATAATCTGTCTCAGGTGCATTATTCAATAAAAATCTTGTTCCAGGTAATGCTTGAATACCTAATTGAGAAATAGGAAAACAATCTGCGAAAATTGTGCCATCAACAAATTGTGCCTTTTCTGCGGTTTTTGGGGAGTTATTACTTGCATCACCTTTTCTAGCTTCCGCATCATTGTAGAAACGAAATTGTTTAACTTTATTTGCCATTTTTTATCTCCCTTACTCTTAAAATAAATTCTCAACTGCTTTTGTTGCATTTATATTCATTGTTCCATTATAAGTTAATGGAATAGTGAAACTTGAAACAATGTATTCTCCGCAAATACCACTATTATCATCTCTAACAAATATACGAGTATTTGGTTGCAAATAATAAATTGGTAATGTTGTCATTGAAATTGTTTCTGTGCAGTAAGAATAATTATATAATAAATTATCTAATTCATCTTTTGCAGATTTTCCTTGAGAACTAAATTTAAAAATATTACTGAATTGAGATGGTATTTGAAGAAAACTATATCCTGGTTTTAAAGCTCTTTGTACATCTAATGAACTTATATAATAAGTTTGATTAGGATTCCAGTCTAAAGCTAAAGTATAACCACCAGAGCCATCATTAATATAATAATAAGCTCCATCCTCATAAAACATATCTTCTGTAATATTTATTTTAGTATACTCAATACTATTTTCATCTATATAAATAATATTAGGAGTTTCTCTAAAATAAATAGCTTTAACATCAGAATTATTTTCAGCTTTTGGCCGAGTCCCAACATTCTTAACTGAATATTGACTTAATTCACCCTCAGAATCTAAAAAATCAAACCAAAAATTTAATGCTTCTGGAGATTCTTTAATTCCATTATTCCAATATGTTTTTTTATCATATTCATCATCATACTTTTGATAATACTGCTTCTTAGGAATATAAGCTTCTCCCTTTTTGCATTGATGAATATAATAATAATCTTTTGGAGATTTTTTATATACTGCTTCACTTAAAGAACTAAGTGCTATGTATTCACCAGCCAATGATTGAGTATAATATTGTCTACCTACTACATAAGCGACATTTTGTTCGCAACGCACATAATAATAATATGATTCTGGCTTTTCATCATACTTTGTTTTAGTTGTATAAGCAATTTTATATGAACCTGTATAAAATGGGTCATATAACTGCCTCCAAAATCCATCCATGTCTGTATAATATTGTTCATATCCTGTATATCCATCAGGATAATACTTATTATTATTTTGACTTATCTTTACATAAAAATCATCATCATGCATGTATCTTTTATAATCTTTGGACATTTGATAAATTAATTCACGCCAATCAACTTGATGATATTTTTCATCTTTATTATCAATAGATAATTGCTCTTTTTTTAATTCTGTTAATTCATCTCCCATATTATGTTCATTAAAATAAAATCTTGGATTATAAAAATATACATTTTCTCCTTTCTCCACATTCTTTTTTAAAAAATGTAAAAAAGTATGTTTATCAGAACAAGTTGCATATGGATACATAAAATTTTTTTTAATAACAGGTTGAACTAATTCTGTTATAATTTTTCCTTTACCATTATCATAAGATTCATAATACCGACATTCTTTTAAAACATCTGGATTTGGTTTTCCTGAGCCATGAATAGTATCAATCTTAGTTTGTTTTATAACAATTAACCAAACATATTTTTCATCATTTGTAAAAGTTGGAAAATTATGAGCTTTACAATATTCATTTAATGAAATTTCTTTAACACATCCAGATTCGTCATTTCGAGAATACCACTTCATCGTTCCAGTAGGCTCAACTCCTGTAATAAGTTTATAATAATCGTGCCAGTCTCTAATATCCCACCATCCAGGAGTCCAACCTTGCGCAGTCTTTTCTGGCTGAGTTAAACCAACAGGAGTTGGATATTTAAATTTATAATTCTCAAGCTTATCATAATCTTCCTTAGTAGTTAAACTTTTTATCTCTTCTTTTAATTTAGTATAATATTTATCTGTAAAAAATACTTCTCCATCGTAGGTTTTATAATATAAAGGTTTTTTATCTATTGCATATCGTAAATGTACTGGTATCTCTGCTCCACTTACAGATGTTCTTTGTCCCCAAATAGAGAAATCATTTTTAAGATTTGATAAATCTGGAGCATTACTAAAAGATGTTACTATATTTGCATTTTCAAAATAATACGTTACAGAAGATGTATTTGCGGCATTCTCTACATAAACATCACTGGTTGTATTATTCATAATATTATTCCAAGATGTTTTAACATAAGTCTTTTTCTTTTGAAAAACAAATTGTCCATCAATATTATAAAAATATTCAAACTCTCCTAACATAGATACTATTTTATCAAGCATTTGCGTAACTGAGCTTCCAACATCTAAAATAAGGTCGCCCGCATATGTTAAATCAGTCGGCTTATATCCAACTACATCACCATATTGAACTTTTATAACAGAATATCTTGTATCACTATTTGCGGTTCTAATATAAGTAGGCTCAATACTATTTCCCATATCAATAGAAATTCTTTGATCAAAATGAAAATTACCATCTTCAAAATCTGTAATTGGTTTCATAGTATCGTATACATAAAATCCACTTTGTTTTGAAGAAAAGAAAAGTTGATTTACAACATCCATATCTAAATTCATTAAAAGATAAAAAGGATCTTTCTGACGAGATTCCATAAGCTCAATACCTATATCATCAAGGTCATTAATAATAATATTCTCAAAAGGCTCTTTTGCATATTCATGAACTGCTTCACGAATAATATCTTTAATTAAATAATCATTTGTAGTAATTGTACCATCTGCGGCGATTGTATCATATTTACCAAAGTCAACAGATAGTGCGGTAATTGCGCCACCGACATCTCCATTTAACATACACATTTTATCTTTACCTTGTAATGAAATGGTATATGAGCTGGTAGATTGAGATGTATTAAAAGTAGATATTACATAATGTCCTTCTGGAAACCAAATTATCTCTGGATAATTAATTGTATCTATTGTATTTTTAACACCAACTTTTAATTCAAATTTTGTATTTAATCCCCAATAGTAATTATGAATATTAAGTTCACTGGCTACCATTGTCATAGAGCATGTGCGGCGAACCGCAGAAGTCCCATTTACTGAAATGGAACCCTGCGTTATTCTACCAGTAATCTCCTCTATTGGATTTTCATCAAAATCTAAAGCTATAACCTTAGCGTAAATTTCTCGTGTACTCTGTTCATCGAGTTGTTTTAAAAAATCTTTGTTTAATAAAGGATCTTTCATGATATAATACCATTCGCCTCCTTATACTCTGTAATTGTTTTATTTAAGAGAATTAAGAATTTTTGATATGCTAAATCTCTTTGCTCTTTAGCTTTAACTATACTATCTCTTGTATTATTATGATTCTTATACTCCTCCAAAAGCTTTGATTCAGCCGCCTTATAATCCAATTTAGCCTTTATAAGCTCTTTACTACCAGTTTCTTCAAAAGTATAAGTTATATCTTGTTTTGAATAATTAATATAAGCAATAACTCCTCTATTTATTGTTAAACTTTTTATAAAAGAGCTATCTTGAATATCAATAGGCATTATTTCATCAAACACATTGACTTCTTCATCATCAATAGTAGCAGTAAAAGTGTCATATCCAATAGCAAAGAAATCTTTCAAATCCCCATCTATTGCATATCCAGTATATGGAGCAAAGGTATCATTATTTGCTTCTACATAATAACCTTCATTTGGAAATTTCTTTGCGACACGTCCTCTTCTGTGACGGATATAATATATTGCCCATGGGTCTAATGTTGCTAAATCAATAGGTGTTCCTGTACAATACATATCATTATAATATTTAAGTGAAGCATCTGGAACAAACTTATTTTCTTCTTGACCTTCTTGCGGTTCAGTATATTCAACATCTACATAGATATCTCGTAAATCTCTTCGTTGAAGTTTTAATGAATAAGTATTTAATACTTCTGTTTTAATATCTTCAATTAATTCAAAAATATCTTTAGTAGTATAAAGTTGACCGTATTTATCTACTAATTTCTGTTGCTTATATCTTTCTCCAATAAATTGTCTAACTGGAACATCAACAATTTGAACATCTTTAATAGTTCCAAAAATAGTAATAGATCTTGTTTTATAACTATATGTAAATAAACCATTCATATCTTGAGTCCAATCAAAACGAACATTTTTAATAGAACGATCAGGAAATTCTGCATAATAAGAACCAGTAGCACCAATAACAAAACTTTGTTCATCAATATATACTTTACTTCCAGGAGTCATTTCTGTGAATGAGATTGAATAAGCTGGATAAGAAAGTAATTGTGGTTTAGGCTTGGTTTTATTACCTGCATCTCTAAGAATAATTGTTTTCCATCTTGTTTGCATTGCGATATCCTCATTTGCATCTACTAATCCATAATGTCTTAAATTAGTAATATTAAATTCTGCTATTTCATATGCAATACATGAAAAAGTATGTAGCATTCTACTTAATCCATCTTGCGGACTAAGTGAAACATTCATTAACCGTACAATATAATTACCTTCAGTAGGAGACCGAAAAATTTTTGGTTTTCCATCATTTAACCAATCTAATACCTTATTTTTGAATAGACGTTCAGCAGTTATATTTTCTTTAGTTAGATTGGTATTCATATCTTCTGGTTTTAAATCGCCTAACTCTTCTTTTTTCATAAATAATTCTACATTATCCATTTGATAAGAAATAAGTCCAGAAATAGAAAATTCTTTATAATCTACATTCCCATTTCTTGATATAAAAGGATATTTACTTCCAATCGTATCTATTTTTGATTCAAGTAAATCTTTTTTGTATGTAGCTACTTTTGGATTAAAACGAATATTAAGTTGACGTTCTCCATCATATAAAAACATATTTTCAAAATCAACTGGAACACTATTTGAAATAATTCTATCTGAATAAATTCCATTGGAATTATATTGTTGTAAAGAATATCTGTATGTTGCCCCTTGTTCAACAGTACAATCCAAAAGAGACCATTTTTCTGGTGGTACAGCTTGTAAATCAAAACGTTTAAATTCTTCCCAAGCATAACCATTCAAACTGCTTGAACGAGATACTACAAATGCTCCTGATATTACTGCATCATATTTATCATCAAGAGTTACTTTAATATATCCTTCATCTGGCATTAAAGTTGCAACTAAATCAGTTTTAATTTCTGGGCTAACTGAACGACGTTGCATAATTCTATAAAAAGGTGTATTTGCGGTTAAGCCATTTACAGTTTTAATTGAATATTTTAAAAAATATGTTTTATCTAATTCAAGGTCTTGCGGCACAGAAAAAGTATCATGCGCTTCATAACTTAAATCGTCCAATGAAGTATTATGAATTATTTCTCCAGTGTCTTGAATAACATTCTTTTCATAGTCATATAATCTAAATCTACTACTATATAATTTTTCTGTAGTATCTCCACCTTTTTGACTATATACACCTGTATAAAAATAATTATGTGAATTAATTCTACCGAATTTAAGTCCACTAATTTGTATTGCTGGAGCTGTTGTATATTTAGCAACTCCTACTGTAGAATAATAACCAACAATTCCATCTTTTCCTATATAAGCAAGTTGAAATTTATAATATTGCCCCACTGAAAAATCTAAAAAGCTTGCATCAAATGTTGCATAATAATCTTCTTCCATATCGTAAGAAGATGTATTGCTATTTGTAGTTTTTATAGCACCTTTTACAACTCCACTTACAGTTTTTATTTTTAAAGCAAAACCTCCAACTTCACTTTTGGAAACTGCTTTATTCATAGAAAATGGGACTGTTATAAGAACAGTCCCATTGTCATTACAAAAAGCTGGAATTGTCCCATTAATGTTTGGTGGGTACAATTTAGCCATCTTTTATTACTCCTCTACTTCATCCTCATCATCTGCAATCATATAAGAAATTGCAGCAATCTGATTTGCATTTAAGTCAATATCATCAAACCAATCAAGTTCTAACATATTTGTTTTAACATCCTGTGTTAAATCAAATAAATCATTAAGTTCTTTTTGAACCTGCTCTTGAACACTCTTATCGAACTTATATTGATTATTTTCTTCATCTTTCTCGCCATATTTATCAAAAATCTCCATACGGGACTTTTCAATTTCCTGAGCAAGTTCTGTCATTTTCTTCATATTCTTTTGAATATAAAAACCAACTTTAACTGGAAGATTTATATCAGTTGTGATACTCTCCATTAAAGCTTGAGCAGTTGTATAAATTTCTAAATTTGTTAAAGTAATATTTTTTGTTGCCATAATATATTCTCCTTTTACTCTTTTTATTAAAATGGTTCATCCAGCTCAATATCTTGATCTATCATAAACATTAAAAATCTTATTTGTTTTAAAGATAAATTCATATTTTCTTTCTCTAATTCAGATAAAGGAATATAATGAATATCAATCATATCTTCTATTTCTGCTAATTGATCAAGTTCCTTTTGAGCCTTTTCCATATTTTCAGGTAAAATATTATAATTTCCAGATTCATCTAATTTTCCATATTTTTTACCAATATTCATTCGTTCTTTTTCAATTAAATTATATCTTTTTTCAAATTGTTGCATATTATATTGAATAAGATAACTAATTTTTGCTGGCAAAAATACATCTTCTTCTTTATTAAAAATTTCTTTATAATTATTTATATACTGATAAATTTCTTCATTTGAAAATTTTTTTTTCATAAATAAAAATCTCCCTTTTTCTAAACTCCAATTTCTCCATTTTTGGCTTCTGTTCCAAAATATTGAATTGTTTTAGTTTTAACTTTATTTGGTCTATAATATTTTACTGCAACATCAACACTACTCAAAACAGAAAATGAATCTGTTCCAGTGTGCCATGTACCAGTAATTACCTTATCTGCATTTTGACTATAGGAATAGTACCCATAAGTAATAGATTTAGTTTCATAATGTGGAGTAACTGTAACCCTACCATCCATTTCTTGAAATGGAACTTTTAAATTATAAGCAAAAGTTTCTGATAATAATGAAACAGCAGTATTTCCTATTTTTAAATTATCCACAGTACAGTTTGAAATCGTACATCCAGAAATTGTACCATTTGTGGCTTTAAAATCATTTGTTTCAATAGATGCTCCTTTAATACTTCCACCATTAATAGTTCCTCCAGAAATTGTACTACCATTAATAGTAGCTCCAGTAATAGAACCTCCAGTTAAAACTCCTACCTTAGCAGATTGAATTGTACAATTTGTTAATGTAGCTTCTAAAATTTTAGCTGAATTTAATTGAGCTCCATTAGCAGTAACTTGTCCAGCACTGGTTACAACAAAACCTATTTTATTAGCAGCACTTTGTTGATAAACAGCATAAGCATTACCTTGCTTTTCTAATTTATCAAAATTATTAGGTTTATTATTTTGCCTTTTAAAAGTATTTGTTTTAGTATCTAAAACCATATAATAAGCTACATTACTAGTTGTTATATGTCCGACTCTAATTTCACCTTTAGCCAATAATTGGATTCCATGTTGGTTTGGATCAGTAGGATCATAGCTATATATACCTCTATCAAGACCAGGCTGACTAATTAGATACCAACCAGCAATTCTACCGCTATTTGCTTCTATATAATCAGCTTCTACTTTTCCATCCCAGTGAACCTTAAATCTTGTACCTACTTGGAGAGGAATTGTATCTGCACTACTATCAATTCGTAAAGTATATCTTTGAGGTTTTCCATCTTTATCAGTATAAGGATGATAAGCAGTAATATTAAAATCATATGCTGTAATTTTATTATTACCTAAATCAATTTTTATTCCAGCTTCTGAACCAGATTTAGAACTATAATCTTTTGATTGTAAATAAAATTGAGCTTTATTATCTGCACCTTTTGTATTTGTAATATATACCAGAGTTTTTGATGCTGATTTTTCATCATCTGGATCTTCTCTTGCTCTAATGAGTAAAAATGGTTTTCCGCTACTACTCATTTGGATACCTTGATTTTTTCTAATAGCCTTTAAATTAAAATCATAAGAAGTGATTTTACCATTTGTTAAATTAATTTCCGTACCAGTTTCATCATGTGTATTATAATCTAAAGAACGCATTCTTTGAATTTTATTACTAAAATATAATAAATTATTAACATGAACTACATTTCCAGAATCATCCTTTTTAACACCATGAATTACAAAATAAGGGTTTCCATTATTTGTATTTTCACTATTTAATTTAACATAGGCTCCAGTAGAAGCATCTGTTGCAGTAAGGGTAAAATTAAAAGCATTTAATTTACCTTTCATTAAATCAAAATTTATACCTCTACCGTATTCAATTTCTTCTTCAGGAAAATTATCATCTTCAGCATCTTGCTTTTCAGCAGGTACAGATATTGTTTTCTTTCTATAATTATGAGATTGAAGAAAATATTTTTTCTTACCTGCATAAAAAATTTCTGTACCTTTTTTGTTTATTTTTTCTGTATCTTCATCAAACTCATCTGTAGAATCTGAATTATCTCCTGCGGAACTACGTACTACAAAATAAGCACCAGTACCTTCTTTTCCATCTTTTCCGCCTGCAGATGGATCTATTTTAATCATAGAGGTAGATTCTAAACCATATGTTTCAAGAATACCATTATCAAGGTCAATTCTCATACCAGCTTTTTTAACATCTGTAGGTTCGTCTTCTTCATCATTATAAAAATTCTTCATTGAAGCTAAAAAATGTTGGCTCTGAATAGTACCTGAATTACCATCAATTAAAATTTGACCTTTTCCAGATTTACCGAAGAATGCACGTCCATTAATATTTAATCCAAAACTTTTTTGACCTGCATTAAATCCATATAATCCGATTCCACTATAATAATCTGCTAATGCTTTTATGCCTTCTTCAGTGTCAAAAGCTGGAGATAAATCTCCCATTAAAACGCCATTAAAACGATTTTGAGAATCCTTTTTTCCTGCTCCCATCATCGTTGATAATATTGTACCATTTTCTTCATCGAAAGTCAAACTTCCATCCCAAGAATTTAACAAGCTTGAAGAAAAAACATTCTGATAAATATATAATGGTTGAATCCATTCTAATTGAATACCTGAACTACCAAAAGAAAAACCAATAACGGAAACTTCTTTTCCATTATCTTGTAAAAACATAGAAGGTGGAATAAGTTTATGGTCAGAATCAAGTGTAGGATAATATTTTAAATTAGTTGCTCCAGTAGCAGAACTTCTGGTATCTTTTCCAAAAGACATCATCCAATTAATATTTTCTACAGATGAAGTTTTTTTATCAGCATAATGATATATTACATATGGATCTTTATAATATTGCGGGTCAATACCTGATGTATTATAAGAAACTCTTGTAGCTCCATCAAACGTAGTATATTCATCTGTTCTTCTAATTGGGATTGGTAAATAAGTATATAAAGAAATATCTATACCTTTCTTATCTTTGCCAGTGTTTTCAACTAATTTGTCTATTTCAACTTTTCCATCGACAGTTTTATCTTCACTATCTGAATTATTATATTTCTTCAAATTTTGAATATTAACCGCATTTGAAACTTTACCTTGTAAAATGAAATAGTTTAAATCTTCCATGTTATGACTATTTAAAGTTAATGTAACTGCACCAGTTTTCTCATCTATTTCACCAATTTCAATAGCATTCTTTTTATTTGCTTCATAATAATCCCCATTAAAACTATACCATTTATAAGATATTTTACTGATATATTTTTCGGTCACATCTTTATTTTGATAATCATATACTTTTGGAATAATAGTTACACTATCTTCTGAACTGGTAATAGCAGGTTGTTTATTATCAAACTCAAGAGTAAAGGTAAAATCTGTTCCATTCGTTCCAACAGGTCCAAATACCATTGAAAATTCTGCTGTATAAGTTCTATTATTTTTTGTAATAGTACAATATACAGTATTATTAATTGCGGACTGGGTATAATATTCTTTTATTCTGAAATATTGTTGCGTTGAATCCGCCTCTTCTGTACCTGCGGCTTTATCTGGTTTAACTCCATAACGAGTAATTTTAAAATAATTATCTTTGATTTCAACTTGAGTTCTATTCTTTTGATAGTAAACTTCTCGCTCGTCCCAGTTAGTCACTTTTGTATATTCTTTAGTGATATTTGAATATGTAAAATAATCAACTGTTTTTTTATTCCAATCATCCTGTGTGACATTTCCAACTTTATCATAAAAACTATAATCAGTATTCTCTGTTGGACGATAAATCATCGTATTCTCTAAAGGAATTGACCAAGTAATTTTTTCTGCGGTATCGAGTTCTTCAACACCAGATACGATGGATGTATATTTAGCAGTTAATATTCTTGACTTAGTAGCTTCAGAAGAACTCATAATTTGACCAGAATCATTATAGATACGATAGACTCCATTATACCCACCTTCACCATCATCGCAAGTAATAGTAAGACCTTTAATTAAATCTATTGTATTTTCATCTGGAACCATATTTTCATTTTCAAATTTTAAATCTTCACTAATATAATCATGGATTTTTTCTAAATAAGAATTTTTTAAATTGTCTAATTTTTCTTTTTCTTCATCAGTTCGTTTATCTTCTGGTTTATTTTCAATTTCAAGGATATCTTCATCATTAGCTATTAAGTAATTATTAACATATTCTCTTGACATACATTCTACAATAACCCTAAACATCTCAAAAGATTTTTTAGGATTAGGAGAATATTCTAATTCAAATTTATTTTTCTGCTCTATCATTTCAACCCAAAAAGCACCTGCTATTTTATCGGTTACACCTTGAGTTAAATCATATTTATACCAATGAACTATTGCTCCTGTTGGAATATCTTCTGCTTGTGCAATAGACTCAAAAGTTCTTGTTTTTTCATCTTCGCCAGTTATTTCATGAACCCATCTAAGAATAATTTTCTTTTTATTTAATTTATTTAATTGCTCATTATATAATTCTGTCTTGTCTAAATCTTCTACTGTAAACGCCTTTTTAGTGCTATCTTTTTGATGTTCAATTTCACTTTGTTTTGCTAAAGCTTCTTTAGTTTCTGGTGTTAGATGCTCTGCGTATTTTTTTGAATCAAAAGTATATAATAAAACAGTATCTTCAGTAAAATCTTCTAAAGAATAACCAAAACTAACAAAAGGTTCTGAAACAAAAATATCATCAAGGGTAGAAGGTACTAATAAGTTTTTACTTTTATCATAAAAGTTTTTATCCTGATAAAGAACTACTCTAACACGAGTAATATTTACATCAGGGTCTAAATCAAATAAAAGCTTCTGTTCAAAACCAACTTCAAATTTATATGGATCTCCAATCATGCTTGAAGAATCCAATTTAAACATATACCAATCTTCGACTGTTTGTTCTGCGGTATTTTTCTTTTCGCCAAGAATATCTACTCTAATACCATAATTACCAAGAATGACATTTCTTGTAGATAAATAATTTTTAAACTTAGCTTTAATAAGCATTTTCTTATATGCTTTATATTTAATACCTTCATCTTTTTTGGTATCATCTTTTTCTTCTTCTAATTTTTTATTAAAATTATCTCCACTATCCCAAATAGTTATTTGAGTTTTGTCTCCATTAGCAATAATACCAGTTTCTCCAATAGAGCTGGAAATTAAATTTTGTGTAATATCTATATAACTTTTTTCTGGATCATCAGTATTATAATCATTTCTATCTTGATCATAACGTCCAGTAATTAACTTTTTATTATTATAATCTCCATTAGGAATATTGACATAAACAGAGGCACCATTACTGTATTTCGTTGATTCAGAATACGCTTTAAATGTAGATGAACCATCGGTAACAGTATATTCACCTTGCTCACTTTTTGAGTCATCAGTAATGGAGCATTTTACAGTTTTATCAAACTGTAAATTTTTAACTCGCTGAGCTGCTATAATATCCATAGCATCAAATAGCTTTTTAATGTTATCATCTATAGTAGCTTGACTTCCATTCTCTGTTGCCATATTTAACTCCTTTCTCTCCAATTTCTATTATAACATAAAATTTTATCTAGGTCAAGTGTTTTTAATTGCCCAAAATAAAAAATAGGGATGAATCATATGATTCATCCCTAAAAATAATAAATTAACGTTTACGATTTGCATATTGAGAAGCAAGATTAACAACGTTATCAAAGGCTGAAAGAATTTCATCCTTATTAGTTACATTTGGAAATTCTGCGGTAATATGAACATTTTGTTCAAGAATATCATTATCTTTATTTACTGATGCAGCAAATAAAGAACCTAAACCTCCACTTGCGCTCATTGCATTTAAGTCAATCATATCTGAAATCTGACGAACTATATTTACAGTTTTTAAGAAGTTCTCAGTGTCGTCTTTATTAAGAACAATTTCCTTTTGATGTAACATAGCAAAACGACCTTCACCACTCCAATCACCTGTATATCCACCAGTATCAAATTTACCATAACTATACTTGTTTCTTACTTCAAAACGTTTGTCCCAATACTTATTATATAACCAACCATTTTCAGCTTTTGCATTAATGATAGATTGTGCTGCAGATACACCTTTTTCCTTAAGTTTTCTCGCTCTTTCTGGATCATTTCCCCATCCAGAGTGATCTCCCCAAATCCAAATTGCCGCAGCTACACCTTCTGCTTTACTTGAATTATCTTGTGGTTTATTGTGATTTGGTTTAGTTGGGGTTTGACCACCATTATTACCTCCATCAGTGTCTCCATCAGAACCATTATTATTATTTGTAACAGCTTGAAATTTAGAATGAGCTTGAACTACTTTTAAGAAAGATTCATATAATTCTTCATTTGATTGAACAATTGCATCAATAGAATCACTATATTGATCTTCAAATGCTTTAACAGACTCTATTATAGTATCAAAATCATTATTGATTTGTTCCGCAGTATCATCCATTTCAGTTTGTAGATTATCTGAATCGGTAGTAATCTGGTCAATATCATTGCTCATTGTATTAGCATAATCGTCCATAGTTGTGCCGGCTGCTTCCATAGCGAGCTCATTTTGAATGGCATAATCATCTGAGGCTTGACCAACTTGACTATACATATCTTTGGCAGCTTGATTCCAGTTATCTTGAAGATCTTCCATGTTCTCATATCCAGTAGCAACAGATAATTGAGTTTGACTAAAATCACCAATGTATTTTTCATCTGCCATAGCTTTGTTATTAGTTAATTCACCATAACGTTTTACATCATTTTCATACAAATTAGTATTATTAGATAAAACATTATTCATTTGTGAACCATAATAATCAAGTTGTTCTCCGTAATATTTTTGTAAATTAGCTAAAGCATCTTGATATTCTTGAGAGCCAACTTCATATAATTCAGATAATTCAGCAATCTTTTCAGCTTGCTCTTGCTCCATCTTTATCATATTTTCCTGCAAAGTATTAATATATTCTGCATTCATTTGTTGCATTTCATGAAGCTTATCTTCATATGATTGCTCTGCTTCTGCTACTTGTTGTTCATCTGCGGTATATACATAGCTGAAGTTACCTTCTGAATCTTTTGTCATGCGGACTTGTGACTTAGCATTTTGAGCATCTTCTAATGCCATTTCCGCAATTTTTAATTCATAACGTTTTTGTAAATATTCAAGATCATATTCACTCATCTTTTTACTATCAGACTGTAACCCATTGATTTCTTCTTGTAGTGAAGCTAATTCCCTTTTGGCTTTAACATTTTTTGTTTCATCAATAGACTTATTAATATCACGAGTTAATTTAGTTAATTGATAAATTTTTTCATATTGAGGAACATATTCTTCTTCAAGAGTTTTACTTTGATCCCATTTTTCTTGAAGCGCGGCAATACTGCCGGTTAATCCACCAATTTTGGTTGAAAAATCATCAACCATATTATCAACATTGTTATCAAATGCATCTCTGGCTGCTTGTAAAGCATCTTCCCAATTAGACATAAAATCTTCTTGAGCATTTTGCAGTTCATCTTCCATGTTTTTAATGGATTCATCCCACATTTTTACATCTTCAGTATGACCAGCTTTCATAGCCTTATCTCTTGCGGCTTGAGCTGCGTCAAGTTGCTGTTGAATCGTATCCATTTTAGTTTTACTTTCAGCTAATAAATTTGTTGCTTGTTTTACTTTATTAGCATTGTAAGTTTTCATCATTTCAGATGTTATACCAAGAGATTTTTTACCAACAATATCAACAATATTACCGTATGATTCAGTCATTGCCTGAATATGCTTTTGTTTGTCAATAAGACGATCCATCTTATCAACACCATCTTCAAATGCATCATCCATCTTTTCAAATACTTGTTGTCTTGCTTCACGAAGTTTTTTATTGATATCCAAAAGATTAGACATTACATCTTGAATCTGTTTCATTTCATCATCAGAGAAATTCTCTTTTGATAATAAATCAATAGTCTTTTTATCTCCATCGGCCATCTTTTTTGCTAAATCGCCTTTACCTTCAAGATTTTTATGATTACCGTTATTAAACATATCATTCAAACCTTGAAGATTAATTTTTCTTTCATCAAGTGCATTTTGAGCTGTATCACCAAGAAGTTTTATAGCCTCTGCCGCATCATGTGCACTGTCATCAACTTTATCTAATAAGTATTCAAGATATTCAAGTTTTTTATCATTAACTTCAATTTTAATCTCCATAATATATTGAGTCTTTTCAAATCTTTGGTCATATAATTCATTTTCAGCATCAATAACCTCTTGAGTCTTATCAGCGATTAATTCATTAGTTTCTTCATACTGTTTTAACCAGCCTATAAAACCTTCATATTGTTGTTTAGCAACTTCAAATTTAGCCTTTGCAGCTTCATCATCTGTAGTATGCTGATTAAATTCTTTAACAGCATCATTATATTTTTTTACAGCAGCTTTCATTAATTCTTCATAGTTAGTAATATTACCATCCTTATCGAATAAAGCACTTTTTCCAAGATAATTTTTAGCTCCAGAAGCAATAGTTTGTTGATTACCGTTAGAATCTACATATTTAGTTTTTCCATTTTGAAGATTCTTTTTATCTAATTTTAAATTTTCTTTTGCAGCTTTTAAGTATTCTTTTTGCTTTGCAATAATTTGTTTTTGTTTAGCTATTTCTTGATCCATTAATTTGACTTTAGAAGTTCCATAAGCTCTATCTTTTGCTTTTGAAATTTTATCATATTGTTTAGTTAAAGAATCAAGCTGTTTACCAATAGTATGATAACGTTCTATTTCTTCGGATGGCTTTTTCATTTGTTCAGAGTTACGACGAGCGGCTCTTCCGCCTCCACCGCCACGACGACCTCCGCCTCCTCGACGGCCACCTCCACCGCCTCCTCGTGCGGCTCTACCACCACTACTGTTGGCGTGAGAAATATTACCACCAGAAGTCTTATGAGCAGATTTAACTTGTAAAGCTGGTGCTGTTAAGGTTTTTTCCTCAGTTTCTTCTGCCTTTTGAGGTGTTACATGAACAGTTGGGAAAGACATCTTTAAAGGAATTTCTCCTTGGCTTTCAACTCCACCTTTATCAGTTTGTTTAATATTTGTTACACTACCGGTAGCTTCTACCATAGTAGTTGTTGCATCCCAACCTACAGCTTGTTTAGTATCACTGGCATCAACTTGTTGAGTAACAGCAGTAGAATCTAATGACAGGTTTTCAGCCATTGCGTCACCTGATGCTGCAGCTCCTGCAACAGCTGCATTTAATGATTGGTCTAATGGACTTAAATCAACATCAATGCCCATTCCAGACAACTTAGATTCGATATCTTCTTGAGCCATACCAGCCATTTGCATTGCCCAAACTAAGTCTTGTAAATAAGCTGTGTCATCTACACTTAATTCACCTTCAGGTAAATTTGCAGCCCAATTAGCGACTTCATCAGCTGTAACACCAAGAGCATCAAGAACTCCTGAATCATCTAATTGAAGAGCAATTTCTTTATCTGCGGCCTCTTGTAATCTAATTAAAGCATCTTCATCGCCTTCAGCTGCTTTTTTAATATCATCTAAATTATCAATAATAAAGTCATCACCAAAAGCATCTTCATTAGTATTTAATAATTTAGCTGTATTTTTTCTTAAACTTACAAAAGTATCTGATAAATCTTCACTTGCGGCAATTTGTTTCTTAATAACGTCTTTATTTTCTTTCCCGCATCTATTTACTTCATCAAGAATATCTTGATAATCATCCCAATTATCATATAAATCTTCAATACCTTCATTTAAACGCAAATCTCTTGTAGCTAAATCAGTTGCCATTTCTGCGGCATCTGCTTCACCAGATTTAACGCTCTTCAAAGTCTGAACATAGTCTTTATAAGAATCTGCCATCATCTGAATACGTTCAGCATCCATGTCATATTTCTCTGCATTTTCAGCTGCTCCAGTCGCAACTTGCATATCATACATTGCCGCATTCATTTTTTCTTCATTTCCACTATTTAATGCAGCTCTATAATTATTTAATGCCTCTGTACAAGAATCATAATTGCTGGCTAAGTTCTGTAAAGCCTGTCCATATTCTTCAAAAGAAATGCTATCTCCTTGAGCCTGCATTTCTCTATATGCATCATTTAATTGATTTACTGAATCACATGAATTCAATAATGCTAAATCAGTTGAATGAATTTGTGCTTCATTTGCAGCCATTAAATCATTCAATGCAGTTTCAGAAACCCCAGTTGCATCTAATGCCTGTTGGACTCCATCTAAAGTAGCTTGAATATCAGTACCATTTCTAATACTATTCTGCCACTCTTCAATTTGACCTTTATTAACAACCTCTTGGTCTCCAATAGCAGTTAATAAATCTAATTGTTGTTGAAGAACAGAACTATCAAAATCTGAAGCTTGTCCAGTTCCGCCTGCAGTTTTAAGTCTATCAACATTATCAGAATCAATAGTGTTTTGAATTTGACTATTTTCATTTCTTAAATCATTATTTTGCGCTTTAAAAGCTTTAGTATAATCATCTTTTAAAGCTTGCTGTAAAGCTTCTGCTCCACCCACTAATTTATAAGTGCCATCAAGCATTCGAGCAAAATAATCTTGATATTCAGCATCCAATTTATTAAAATCATCTGCGGAAATAATATCTCCATCTGATAATTTATCAACTACTTCTTTATTTTTTGCATACTGAGAAGTTAAATCTTTAGTTGCATTTCCGGCTCCACTCATTGCATCAATAAAGGCTTGAAGCTCTTCTGTTGTTGCATTAGTTTCAATACCTGCATCAGATAGTGTCTTAGCAAATTCTGATGGAGTGGTAGAATCAAAAGGAATATCAGTAATTACATTAGCAAATTCACTAACTTTATCAGTTGGTAAATCACTTAATAAATTCTTAGCAGCTTCTAATCCCTCAGAACCTTCATTTTTAAAAGCTGTATTAAGAGCATCCCCGATAGCTTTTTTCTCATTTACGCTTAATTCTGATAAATCAAGACCGCCTTTTTCTGGATCCATCGCATCCTGAACTGTCTTCATCCAGCCCTTGCCAATATCTCCCCAGGCATCATTTTGGTCTTGAATAGCTTGCTGAATTGCGGAAATCATTTCTTGACCGGTTTCATATCCGTACTTTTGTGCGGTTTCATCAGAAATTTTTCCATCTTTGCCATCACCAAACATATTATCTATAAAGGCACCTTCACCTTTAGTTCCATCTTTGGCAGTAGCATTTTTCATTTGTTCTTTTAATGCAGCAATTTCACTTTGTGTAGCATCTAATAAATCTTGAGATGTTAAGAAAGAAGCCATTGCATTATCAGATTTTTGTTGAGATTCACTCTTTTCAGAACCATCTTTATTCTTATTTGATTCAAGTTCACTTATTTTATTTGATAAAGCATCTAATGAAGCAGTAAATTTATCTGTAGCTTCAGAAGCTGCAACCAATGAAGCAATAACTTCTGCTTTAATAGTATCAGTTGTTACTTCACCATCATCTCCAGTTTTCTGAATCTCTACATCGCCATTACGCTTATAATCAGAAACTTCATAATTATCATCTTTATCAAGACCTGTTAAAGAAGCATACTTAGCCATTGTTTCAATGGCATTTTTAGTACCAGTATCACCTGTTATTCCTTCTCTATCAGTAATATTATTTAAAGCGTCTTTATATGCATCATTATAAGCATTTTTATAAACATCTCCACCAGACTCAGATAATACATCAGCATATTTACTCTTAGAAAGCTCTGGATTATTAGCTATTAACATATTTGCTAAAGCTTGATTCTCAGTATCTTTTGTTTTTGCATTTACTGAAATAGTATTCTGCAATTCTTGTAAATCAGATAATATTCCACTTGAAGAGAGAGTCTCTACTACATCCTGTAATTCAGTAGTTAATTGCTCTTCACTAATGTTACCATTTTTAAAAGAATCAGTTTCTTTAATATTATCTTTCATATAATCTACCATTTCATCGGTAGTTTTTCCAACTAATTCTTTTAAATCAACAACATTATCTTGTACAGCATCAAGAAAGGCTTGACCAATTGGTTCGCCATATAATTTATTAACAATGTCTTGATAATCTTGTTGTTCTTGTAAATCTCTCTTATTTTGATCTGTTTGATAAACTGCGGCTTGAGCATTGATTTTTTCTTGATTTGCATCATGAGTAACTTGCTCTCTTGCCCAATCATGAATTGCTAACGCACCATTTTCATCTCTATAGATTGCACTTTCACCAGCGTCATTTGTCATAGAAGCTAATTGAGGGGCATTAGACAAAATATCTATAACAGATTCATTAACGCCTAATAAAGCATCTCGCCATTCTTGTGTTCCTTGAGTACAACTATTAAGAGTTTCTAATACTGAATCATATCCACTAAAAGCAGTTTCTAAATCCTGTGCGGCAGTTTTTGCATCTTGTAAACCTTGTTTAGCTTGATTTGCAGCTTCAGTTGCTTCTTCTAATTGTTCTTTTAAACTTATAGGTCTATTTGCTATAACAATTATTGCACCAATAACAGCAGCCAATGCAGCTAAACCTAATGTGACAGTTGCAACAACTCCAATAGTACCTGCTATTGTAGTCACTACTCCAGTAATGGCAGAACCTAAAGATAAAAAGTCTCCCTTTAAAGCTCCAATTAATCCAGATAGCCCTCCAAAAGTAGTCTTAATTTGAACGATATTAGAAATTACTATTGGAGCCATTGTTAAAATAGTTCCTAACAATCCAGTAATCCTTTCTCCCCAAGACATATCAGAATTACTTAAATTACTAATAGCACTACCTAAATTAGTAACAACCATTATAGTTGTAGTAATTGTATTTGCAACTGTAATAGCTTTTTGCCCAAAATCAGAAAAAGAACCAGCTGTATCATTAATGCTATCACTAACATTATCACTACTTTCAACATAATGATCATTTTGTTGACTTGCTTGTTCAATTTTTTGTCCTGCTAAAAATGCTTCATCTCCAAGATTCTCGACTGCAGCTCTTGTTTCCTCTGTTCCAGGAGCTTTATTCATAATATTATCATTAGCTTCATCGGTAAGAGATTGAATATGTTGCAGATAAGTAATCATTTCTTGTAAATCTTCTTTTGAAGGTTCAAACCATTTTCCAGTTTCATCTTTACCTGCTTTTACCATATTTTCAGCTTTTTCAATTGTAGCCATTAAATCTGTAGAACTTTCCTTGGTTAATTGACTTTCAATTCCCATTGCAGCATTTTTCATTCTGGAAAAGCTATTTTCTAATGGTGCTAAGGATATTTTGTTCACTTCATCTACATTATTTTTAATTTGCTCACTAGTCTTTTCCAATGATTCTAATACATTAGAAGAATTAGCTTTTAATTTTCCAACAGATTCCATTCGAGAGGTAAAATTATCTAATTTATCATTAGCTCCAGTAACGCCTGCTCTTCTCATTTTTCCTGCTAAAAGCTCTTGTTGATTTTTCACTTGTCTTTTTGCAGCATCTGCGGCCTTACCAGAAAGAATAATTTCTTGACCTAAAGCACTATTAATATCTAAAAGTCCTTGAAGTTCTTCTTTTCTTTCAGCACTTAATTGATCTGCTTTTGCAATTAATTGATCTTGTAAATTAGCTTGAGTGCTATAAACTGTATTCATAGCTTCTCCAGTACTACTATCTACAGAATCACTTGTCATTTTACGAATCTGATTACTTGCATCTTGTTTTAATTGAGTAGAATTCTCTTTTGCAGCACCAGTACTAATTCTAATGTTTCCTGCTAAACGATTAATTTCACCCGCAATTTCTTTACTGAATACTGTTGTTAGAGCATTTCCAACTAAAAGAATAACTCCTCTTAGTCCTCCCATAGAATCAATAACATCATCAATGGCATGTAAAGCATCCTCAGCTCCATTTAATAAAGTAATAAAGAAATCATCATTAATTAAATCATTCCAAATTGCTTCCCATGCAGCTCTGACTCTTTTTTGAGCAGCTTCCCAAGATTCTGCATAAATTTCAGCTTGTTCATCAAGAGTTCCATCAGCGTCTTGCGCAAAAGCAAGATTCTGTTTCATATCATCCCAGTGATCCATAAGTGAAACAAGCTTTGTATATTGCATAGTACCTGCGGCAGTTTCTGCAAAAGCCATCTTCTGTGCTCTTGATAATCCGCCCCAATGGTCTGCAGTTTCATCGAGAATGGTATCCATATCTTTCATATCACCATTGACATCAATGATATCAACACCAACTTTTTTTAACGCATTAGAATATTTGTTTAAATCTACTCCATCTTCAAGAGTATCTCCTAATTTCACACCTTGGAAACGAGAGAAAATAGTCTTTAAAGAATTACCAATCTCAGTTGCAGACTGTCTTGTATTAGCTGTTAAAGTAGTTAATGCAGCGGTTGCATAATCATAACTTAAACCGATTGTATTACCAATACCAGCAAATTGTTGAAGTCCTTCAGCAATTTCTGAACTACTTGATGCAGTTGCCGCACCTAATTTAGTAATAATATCAGCATAATGCTCAAGAGATTCTGAACCATCATAAAAGTTATTCCAAATAGCTGTCAAATATGAAGATACTTGGTCTACACTATCTCCAGTAGCCTGTGCCATTTTAATAGTTGTTTCAGTTCTCTTAGCAACTTCATCATCATTTAAACCTTGTTGGAAGAAAATTAATGAAGCATCTGAATAATTTTTAGTTGTAGTAGAAAGCGCTTGAGCAGCTTTATTAGCTTCTCCAGCAAAATTTGCCATATAATCAGAACTATTTCCAGTTACAATTTGAATATCTGTTAAAGATTTATTCAAATTTTGAGCATATGAAAAAGCTGATTGCAAAGAACCTAAAAATCCATGTAACATACTGGATGATAATTGCCATCTTACGGTATTAGCTAAACTGGTTTTAAATTCATCTAATAATTTATTAGTTGTTTTTAAAGGTACTTCTGCTTTTTGAATAGAAGTAGCTAAAGATGCAAATGCTTGATCTCCAGCAGGTCCTAAGTTTGATAAAGCTTTTCTATATGTTTCAAGAGATTTTCCACTCTTGGATAAAGATTGACTTAATGTATCAAGATTTAATTTGCCTGTATTTACATCTGTTGCAGCTTGTAATTTATTCTTTAAATCTTGTGCGGCTTTTGCAGCTTCCTTTAATTCAGAAGTCATCATAAAACCGTTAGTATTATTAGGTTTGTTTAAAGTGGCTAATTTTGTTAGCTGTGATTGCAAATCCTGTATCTGCGCTTTTGCCTGGCCAGTATCAGCTGTAAAAGCGAGACTAACATTTAATTGTTTTGCCATCTTCAAATTTCTCCTTTCTCTCCAAATATAAGTTTTTTTATTTTGCAAAATAAAAAAAAGGAAGAGAGTTAATTAAAACTCTCTTCCTTTTAACTCTATTTTTCTTAGAAGATACGCAGGATATATTATCCTAATTTGGTTAATACATCTCTTACAAGTTTAAGATTCTCTGGGTCTGCCATTTTCTTTTGAATCTGAGTTGCATCAAAATCTAAATTAGAATAATCTTTAGATACTGCTTCTAAAATACCTAAAATAGAATTATTATATGTATAAACCGCATCTACAGTTTTATTAATTCCATCAATAATAAAATTATATTCATCTTCTGGAATTTGAGAAATAATATCTTTAATAACACCATTCTCTTCTAAAATGTCATATAACTTAGGAATATCTTCTTTTTGTTTTTCAGTAAAAGAAATATTAGTATATGCCATAATCATTTCTAATGTACCAATTACTTCAATCTTAATTGGATTAGGGAAATTATTTTGATCATGTGCTCCATTAATTACTCTTGCAATCAAATCTAATTTTTCATTAACAGGTAAATACTGTTTAATTTCAATTTGATTATTATTTATAGTAATAGTTTTTATTTCATTTTTTCTTTTGAGAGAAAGTTTTGTAAAACCAATTTTTGCCATCTACATAGCCTCCTTAAAACTCTTCTTTATATAAAATATAACATATTTTTTTAATTTTGTCAAATAAAAAAATAATTAAACCTGTTCAATAGAATATGAACCAACAGTTGATAATAATTTTAAACTATCTACTTCTGGAGCTAATTCAAAATGGAATCCGCCCTCTTCCATTTGTTGGTCTAATGTACTAAATCCATGAGAGCTTAAATATACATCATTTTGACCTAATACAGTATCCATTAAATTTTTAGAAAAAGTCCAATTAATATAAGCATTTAATTCATCTGAACTGCCACCTTCTACCTTTTCATCATAATTAAAATTATTATAAAAATCAACAGCAGTTTGTAAATAAGAGTCCCATGCTAACATTTCTGCTTGACTAATTAAGTTTCTCTTTTGTTCATTAAATAAGTTTTGTTTAGAACCAGATTTTGCCTGAACCATTAATCCACTTTTAATTTCTTCTGAGAATGTATCACTTATTTTAACTGTAATCTTATCTTCAATAGAGTTCTGTACATTCTCTATTAAATTAGTAAAACCTGAAATAGTAGGATTAACATCAACTGAAATCCAGTTATTTTTTCCATAAGAAATATTTTCCGCTTGCTCTGGAAATAATCTTTTTAATTCATCTAAAAGAGAAGCATTACCTTTTTGACTTGTTACATTTGTAACCCTCATAGATACAGATAATAATCCATCTCCAATAGGCATCTTACCAGCATCTATAAAACTATCTTGTAAAAAACCCATGCTATCTGCAATTAACTGTTTACCCATTTCATCTACGAAATTACCAGTAGTAATAGTAGAAAATCCGGCTAAGCTCATTACCCATGTTGAGATATCTTCCCAAAAAGCGGCCTTTCTTTGTCTAAAAGCATAAAAATTAGCTTCTGAGCCAGTTACACGTCTTTGCAAATCTACTATTTGAGCCAAAATATTATCAGGTACTTTAGTGCCACTATATGCGGCAATCATATCTACAAAATCTTTTAAATTATTTTCATAGCTATTTAAAAATTCTGGTACTTCTGGCTTAGGTTTAAAACTACCATCAAAGGCGGCATATCCTTGATTTAGTTTACTTAAAAATAAAGAAAAAAATTCATCTTCATTTCCGAGGTTTTGATAATTATTTTGTAAACCGGCAAGGAAAGAATTTAATTGAGCTAATTCTACAGCTTTGGCCGCATTAGCAGTCTTAATTGATGCTTTTTGAATTTCTAATAAGGTATTTGGATCTGGCGGAACTGGCATATCATTTAAACTTTCATACGGGCTATACCAATCAGCCTTAGTAAAACCATAGTCTCTTCGTAACCAATGTGACATAATATTTTCTCCTTTAACGCAAAATAAGGGGAAATATAGTTCCCTATATTTCCCCTACAAATTAAAATGTTAATAAGTTATGTGCATCCTCATGCTCTGTGCTATGACGATGAATATCTTGAGAACCTGCATCCTCAATAATCTGAATAGCTGCCATAACTTTCTTGCTATGGTCAAATCTTGTGTAATCTGGGAATGCATCCATAGTAAATGTAAATGTACTTGGGTCTCCAGAAGAAGCCATAGTAAATGTAAAGTTAGACTGAATCTTGCAGTTTGGAATGATGAATTCAGCTGGCATATCTACTCCGTTTTGATCACGGAATAATGTAGAAGCTTCAAGATAATAGTTACCACCAAATTTATCAGCAGTAATTTCAATCTGTTTAGCATTTCCTTTACGTTCTACATAGTAATCAACAAGAACACTATCAAACTCTGGGAAATCAGATTTAATACTATAGTCTGTATGAGAAGCTGGTGTAATACCAGTCTTATGAAATTCTTCTTTTTCAGCCTTTGTTAATTCTGCATAGGTAGGATGAGTTGCAACTCTAATTGAGTAACTTCCATCTGCTCCAATTGTAACATTCTCATGTACTGGAACATAAGGCTCAGAAACGATTTCTCCATCTTTCATAAGCATTACATAAGCCATTTCCTCTTTTGCAACTTCAAATTCACCCTCTTCAGGCTTAGTTCCAAAATAAGGTTTCTGAGAAATCTTAATTGTCATTTCTTTTTCATTAACAGAAACTTCACCTTTATCTACTGTTTCAGTAACATGTTGATAGATTGGTTTTCCATCAGTAGCTTCAATAAGTCCTGCACCAGATAGAATCATGAATCCTTCTGGAGAAATTAAAGCATCTTCCATGGTGAATGTTACAGTACGCTCACCTTCCCATGCTACTAAACGAGCATTACCACGACCACCTTGTGCATATACAGTGGTAGCTGCACCTTCCATACTGGAGGTCTTCAATGTATCGAAATAAATTACAGGTTCATTTTTATAGAAAATTTTATTTCCGATCTTTTGTGCAGATTTTGCTCTTAAAACAACATCACAAATTTCACGAACACCAAATTTCATAGTGCATTTTCCTCCTTTTAATATTGATGAATATTTTTCATCCAATTGTCTGGTTGAGAATCAGGTTTGCCACCCGCTAAACGAGTCCGCACATCTAAATCCCAATTCATATATAGTGAATATCTCTCCATGAGATCATATAATTGAAACATTGTACAGTTTACCAATTCTGTTACAGGCATTGGTAATCCAACAGATAGAATAGAAAGATATAAACTAAATATACTCGTGTTTGCGGAACCATTCTGGGCCGCAACCCTTTGTCTCCCCCTCATTAATTTCTCTGCAATTTCTCTGGCTTTATCATTTGCTGGGTTAAAAGCCTGTTGGTCCATTGGTCCACTTTTGGAACATGTAACCTCTCGAATTGCTGCTTGAAGAAAATCAAAATTATTTTCATCAATAACTACATTTTCTTCCTTACTTTGAAAAAGTAATGATTGTGGAGTAAACAAAACTTTGTCATATTTAGGAAAAAACAAAGTTAAGACTTGAAGGACGCTATGTTTTTTCTCCATAGATTCTTTATCCCTCATTACTGTCATAAATATTTGAAAATTATTTATATCGTCTAAAGCACTTTTGTCCTCTGTGACGAACATACTTTTATAAATAGATAAGCACTGTGAACCTGTAAAAAAATCATTTTCTCCAATTAATCCTATTTCTTTTATTGTGGGTTGATGCAATGTCAATTGACATTCTGGAATAGGATAATCACAACCTGTCATTAATGCCAATCTGGTATCCATTTTATTATTCCTCTAAGCCATGTTGTTCTCTATAGGCTTTAATAAATCCAGACTCGTCTTGCGGATTAGGCATACCCTTTTTATCTTCCTCTCCATGAATAGCTAAATATTTTAAACATATTCCGCAAAACTCATTATTGATATTTGTTTTTTTAGCTCCGGCAAAAAGTAAATCTCCTATACCTGTTAAATGCTGTTTATCTAACATTGAATCTAATTCAGCCGCAATTCTAAAAGGTCTTAATTGAAAGTCTTTTAATTGCCACTGGTCAAAATGACATATAATATCAAATTCAATTATATTATTTCTAAATTCAGGATTTGTTGGATTTATTGTAAAATCTGTAAATGTAATTATAATATAATTTAATACAGTTCCATCTAAAGTTAATTTAGGAACAATCCTTATATTTTTACCAAATAGCTCGTTAGATTGTTCAATAGTTAAATTTGGTCTATCTAAAGCGTCTGGTGAAGTATAATATAATAATTTCTTTAATCTATCACAGCTTAAAATCTTATCTGTAATAATACTCATATCTTTTTCCATTGATAGGAAACTTGAATGAGGCAATGAAAATCTTTCTATCTTCATTTATATAATCTCCTTTTTCACTCAAAATAATGATTCAACGACTATTGTCTTTGAATAATTACCATATTTCAATTCAAATTGACCATGATAAGATTTAAACCAAACAAGTTTAATATGCATTGGATCTTTAGGATCAACTTTAAATTCAACTGGATACTTCTTAGTATCAACTGACCAAGCTTCAGCCCCACTATTAAAGCCTTTACAATAATATTCATAAGGTTGTTTAGGCTTAATAAATGTAGGTCCTTCTATAGCCATACTAATTAAATCTTTATTTGGATCTATTGGGTCAACTTTTAATCCACCAACGATTCCTTTTTCAAGGTCATCTTCAGTTTCATTTATATAATATTCTACTGCTGTAACTTCTAAAATTCCAGGAGTAGAAATCCAATCAACAGCTTCAACTCTCCAACAAACAATTGGACCGCCTTCTTCTCTACTTTGAAGATAAAATTTTTGGTATCTTCTAAAGAAAGATAAAGTTTCTTTGTTTCTGGGAATATAAATATCTAATGAATAATTTGGAGTATCTACACTTATTTCATGCTTTTGGATATAATTAATTTTAGTTTCAACTGGACCACGAATTGCGGCATAAGTTGAATGTTCCCCATTTTCATCTTCCCAATTAATTTGATGAGAGCATTTTCTAATTTCTCCTCGAAAATATGCTCTTTCTTCTAATTCTTGAAGATATATCATCCAATAAGTATTAGTTCCAACCCATTCAAAAACATCCCCAGGATGATAATTGTCTTCATATGGTATTGAAACAATTTTATCATCATAGTCCATTTTATTTTTATCTGGATTAATTAAAGCTCTACATGTTTCTTTATTGTTTAAATGATGCACATTTGGATAAATCGTAGTATTATCCATATTATCAGTACAAGCAATTCTTTTAATTGTACAAGCTTGGTAAGAATACAATAAAGCCCTATCTAAAGACCTTTTTTTATCAGCTATCATTCTATCTTGCTGTAAATAACCTCCACCTTGATGAAGTCTTAAAATTTGATCTTTTAATCCATCTAAGTTAGAAGTTGTATTCTCTTTCTCTGAATCATCTGGACGTTCCTGCGTTCCGTCATATATATCAAGGCGGCCCGCCATTAAATTTAAAGAAGTGTTGCGTTTTATTTTCTTATCATAACCTGACATTAGTTTAGCTCCTGTAAGATATTAATACATTCAAAAATAGTCTTACGATACAACTCAAAACTTACTTCTTTAATTTGCAACCCTTCTAATTTACTTAATAATTGTAAAAAAATAGGACTGATGAAAAGCTCATTCAGTCCCGCAATCTCCAATGTTACAGTTTGTAATTGTTTATACCAGTCTTCGTCATTTTCTCTCATTGGAATTAATTTCCAAAGCTGGTTGGTTAAACGACGAACAGTCTTCTGAATAGTTTCTTGAGAGAATTCAATCTCATATTTATCGCAAAGCACTTCTTTCCCTCAATACAGACCAATTTGACTCATAATGTCCATCTTTATCTTTTTTACGTCTCTTATATAATCTTTGCATATGGAAAGAATCTCTTCTTGATTCTTCCAAAAGAGAAAGTAATTTTTGAAGATGGTTTGCTTGTGAAGTCATTTTAAAATCAGAACCAGAATATTTCATTCTGGTATTTTCAATAGAAGTAACCTGTCTCTGAACCCAACCTTGTTTCATTAAAAGAGCCAGGATATTTATTTCTTCAGAAGTAAGCTCTTCCGCAAAAGCGGATTTTTCTACTATAACATCTGGAACGTCAACAGTATTATCTGAAAGGTCATTCCAAATGACACCAATAATAAAATCATCTGGAAGAACTTCATCCTCTTTCATCTGAACAACTTTAATTTCATAACTGTCCAGATTCTTACGAGGAAATTCAAACCCTGGAATAGCTTGAATAAGAAGTCTTTGAAGATCTTTTATAGTGTCTTCTGGAGTTAACTCCATATACATATCATCAGTGATTTTTCCAAGAAAGCAATTATATATAGCTGAGAAAGGTGTTCCTTCTGCCATTTATAATGTCCTCCTTTTTAATTATTCACTTTTAGTTTCAACTACTTTATATTTAGGTGTAGTTCTACGAGCTGTTCCTTCTTGTGCGGCAGGCTGTACTCTACGAGTAGGTGCTGCACCAGATGTATTAATGCCAGTAGAAGACTTTTCAGCAATCTTTTCTTCCTCAACATGACGAAGGGCACTATCAACATCAAAACCGGTTTTTTCTTTTAAAGCTCGTCTTTTATTCAAATCAGTTAATGGAAGACCTACTGCCATTGTTTTAATTAAATCAATAACACCAATAGGAGCAAAATCAAGTGCATCCAAGAAGGCATCCAGAGACCCTGTTAATAATAAATCACGAATTTGTTCCTCAGACATATTATATTCTGGTTCTCTATTGACGTTTAAATCAGTAGTAACTTCTTCTTCCAAAATCTGTAGAAAGTTTTCAAGAAGTTCTCTTCCGCCACTCTGGTATGTTAATTTTTCTAACTCTCCGAATGGAATTCTCTTTGTCTCTCCTGGCGCAAATTCTCTACGAAGATTTGTTTCAGGAATCCTATAAACGACAACGCTTGAACTTCTATTTTTTACATTATACATTGTATTTTCAGTAATCATAATTAATCTCCTTTTTCTCTAACTAAAAATAAGGGGAGAAGGAGACTTACGTTCCCTTCTCCCCTAATAATATATTACGGTATTTTATTAAGCTAAAGTTCCAGATTTTCTGCCATCATAAGTAGCAACTTTTCCAGTAACTCCATCAAGATCCCAAGTATACATCTTACCAAGTAATGATGTATCACAGTAAGCGCAGATGTTATTAGCAAGAATACATGTTACGCCGACTTTCTTATATACTTGAATTTCACGAGAACGGTCATAGTTGTTAAATTCATCAACAATTGTGCCACCCTCAAAAGCAACTTTAACAGGTTTTCCATCTGCTCCAGTTGGAATAACCCAAGCATATCCAGGATCAATACATTTACGAGTATTAGTTTCATCCTCAAAGCCTTGCTCAAGAATAATAACTTTAGTGCCTTTATAGTTAGCTAAACGTCCTGTGTTCCAGAGTTCAGTCTTCATGGCTTCTGTATATCTCCATGCTTCCTGTGGAATCATACGAACGGCAAACTCATATGTACAATAGATAGTAGGTGTTCCATAAGCAGCCGCAATAGTAATAAGTCTATCCATAGCAGCTTCATCAAATCCGTTAGCAGCAACTCTATTTGCTGGTGGAAGCTGATTAATAGATGCTTTTAATGCAGATGCAATTTCTTTATAGATTAATTCATCCATACCATCCATAATAATTTTTGTAACTTCAGCAAAATCAACACGTCCATCAAGGAACTCCTCAAATCCAATCTGAGCAGCGCCTCCAATAGCGCTTGTACGTACTTCGAAGCTTTCTGCCTCGGTTGGTCCGAGTTTGAATACTTCGTACATTCCAGCAAGACCTACTCTTGTGATGAACTGTTTAGCACGATTTCTGTTTGCTAATGGACGACGGAAAATAGGTTTGTCACCTTGTGCAAAAGTCTTAACCTCAGCAAACTGATCATATTGCTGAATAACTTTCTTTGGAAGAACTTCATCAAGTGTTTCTTCAATCATAGAGAAGATTAAGTTCTTGTTCTCTCTGTATAGTGAATAAGTACCTGCCAACTCATTTAATTCATTACGTAAAGTCTGATTCATAGCCTCGTAGCTTAAAGATTGTCCATTAAAGCTATAAGCGGTAGGAGCGGAAGGATCAGCTTTAGCAACTGTTTTCATTAGAGATACAAGATTTTTTCTATCTAACATTAATATTATCCTCCTTTCCTTACGCTATACGCATAATTTTTACGCCTTTTTGGTTATCAGGCATTGTATAAACTTTAACTACTTGCCACTTCATTACGCCAGGCGCATCAGCACCTTCTTTAGCTAAGATACCATCTTTAGCACGTGGTGTTAATACGTCTTCAACAGAAACTTCTTTTTCACCAATTGTATTAGTTGTGAAGATATCTCCTACATTTGTTTTAAATACACGAGGTACCATTGTAGTTCCTTTAGGCATTTTTCTTTCACGATAAATACCAAGTCTCTTCCATGGATCGTTTGTCCATCCCATTTCATAGATATCAGCTACATCAGCTGTAACATCATCATATGTATATTCTACTGGAACTTGTTTCTTAGACTGACCATTTTCATCTAACTCATATTCTATTCCTTTGTAAGTAAACTTACGCCCTGATTCTGCATCTCCAGTAACAGCGTATCTTTCACCATCAATAGTAACAGTCTTTCCTTCAATATCAAGAGAAACATAAGTATTAACAGTCATACTTGTTTTTCCCTTTTCATCAGTTCCATTCAGTCTATGCCAATCATGATATTCAATCTCAGCTTGCTCATAGTCATATGGACTATAGATACGAGCTTGATAATCATCCTTGTGCATTACGAATTCACAATCCCACTGTTTTGTTCCATCTAAGTGATTTTTATATAATTTAATTTCATTGTAAACAAGCATCCATTCGCCCTTACCAGTGAAATTAACTTCTCCAATACCGTTATTATTTGCGGCATAATCATATTTTACAAACTGACCTTGCTCAAGCATGGTAATAGCTGGAGCTGCAGGGAGCTGTGCATAAATTTGTCCAGTTCTTTGAGCTGAAAGATGATTTGGTTCTACTTGACCGAATCCAAAATCAACATACTCTGCCTGAGACTTTAAGCCTGCACGATCTAAACCTGCGGTTAAAAAGTCTTTAAAAGCCATTTATTTATTCCTCCTTAATTAATCTAATGTTTCTGCAGTTTTTAAAACAGCCTGAACCCATGCTGGAGTTGATTGGTCTCCAAATTGAACATCACCAAGATTATAAGTTGTTGGTCCATTCAATGGGTTATCATCATTTTCAAGAGCTGAGAAATTAACTCTATTACGAACACAAATTACTGAAAGTTTAGCTTCAATATCTTCTAATGAATATTCGTCAATATGGTCAATAACATCTTTCTTGTCTTCGTTGGAAAGCATATAGAAAGTCTTATCAATCATTTCTTGTTTCTTAACTCTTTCTGTATCGAGCTTAAACTGCTCAAGAGATGCGAGTTGGGCTTTTAAGGTAGAAAGTTGCCCCTCTAATGCAGAATATTCAGATTTTAGAGTTTGATATTCTGGTATCTCTTCTAATGAATATTGAGTTTTCTTTTTATCTTTTTTATTTTTTTTGTCCTCGTCATCTGACTCTGGGTCCTCTTTTTCTGGATCCTGTGGATCATCCTTCATAGGGTCCTCTTTAGGATCTTTTTTATCTGGATCCTCTTTAGGGTCTGCTTTTGGATCTTTATTTTCAGGATCGCCTTTCTTAGCCTTTTCTTCTTCTTCTTTCTTCTTGAACTCAGTTTCAAAGGCCTCAACGTCAGCTAACGCAAACTGAACATCCTCTGATGGAGTATATTCAATATCTTTTACATTATCTGCAAACATAACCTCATTCTCTGCGTTTAAAGAAAAGTCTAATCTACTATACTTTTGGTCTGCTCTATTTTGAAGAATGGCATATTTTTGTCCTTCATCTTCACATACTCTTGCAATACTGTATGTATCTTTTGTATGAGCATATAAAGCATTCCAAAGAGAGTCACCAACTTTTACTGCATAAGTAGTAAACACTTGCGTTCCTCCTTTATCTAATAAATTTTTCATTTCTTTTACCATAGAATTAAATTGAGTGGTAAAATTAGGATCAAAAGAAAATTGTACCTTTGGAGCTGTTACAGATGAGCCTTCAAAACAAGGCTCAAAGTCCTCTCCAAGAATACAAAGTTTTTCCATAATTGCTTCATTGATAATAAAGAATTGTGGTTTTCCACTTTCATCTTTTGTCCAAGTTGCATTTAAAGTTTCTTTATTTAATTCCATAGACTCATTATTACCCTTATCAATTACTCTTTGACATTCAGGGTATTGACCTGTCCACAAATATCCTTCAGTCATAAGGTATTTACGAACGGTTTGTCCATCATCTAAGAAATCTTGAAACCAAACCTTTGCGCCTAAATCTACAAAACCATAAGGTCTTGTTGAATCAGTCAACTTAAACTCTCCATTTGAAATGTCGATTTGTCTGTTATGTTGTTCAAAATCTCCAGTAGCCTTATTGTAATATCCTACAATTGGGCTGCCAGGAAGACTATTTGCAATCTTTCTTGCAACTTCTTCAGTAATGATACTACCATTTCTATTTGGTGTATCTTGAACATAACAAACTTTAATCTGACATTTTGAAATAAGAGGATTAAGAGGAGTGATATTTATAAACTCAATAGGGGTTTCTAAACTTACACTTGAGTGTGCCATCTTTAATCCTCCCTACATAGATTCTTTATTTTGAATTGTCTTTTCACTCTTCTCACTATCAGCCTTCTCAGGACGCCCAGCACCGTCACTTGTTTTTACTGTTTTAGTGGTAGAAGCTGTAGATTTTGTTTCCTCTGATGTTTTTTGATTTTTTGAGTTATTATTTTGATTATTAGTACCCAAAATTGAGTCCGCATTTAAAGTAGAACTCATAAGAGGAGGAATCATAATCTCACTTAACTTCAATACTTTATTCTCAAAGAATGCAGTATGAATAATAGAACTTTGTGAATGTCCCATAGCAATTTGTGGGAGCATCTTTGAATATCCCATTTGAACTTGATCTTTATACATTTTAGCTAAATTCTGATAATTATACTGAGTTGTTTCAAGCATATAAAATCTATAATTATATTTCTTTTTATTGCTTCCCAACTGTTGTGTAATCTTATCAAAAAATGAATTAAATTGTAAAAGTAAAACTCGCATTGTAGATTCATCTTGAAGAATTGATTTCTCCAAAGATAAATTACTATCTGTATTAAATAAGTTCTTTGAAACACCTAAAGAATTATATACAGTTCTCTCGACACGTTCCAAATCATCTGATGTAGTTGTGGTATTAGAATCAGCCATATCTTCAACTTGTACATCTGCGAAAGTTGTTAAAACATCAACTCCAATAGCGTGTTGTAACATGTCAACAGCATTATTATGAATATCTCTGGCTTCATCTACATCGAAAATCAAATCACCATTCTTATCAAATGGTAATTTTTGTATAACGATTTTCAAAAGTTGTTGCATTTGTTTTCTTCGGTCTAAATCTTGTGCCGCATCCAAATCTAAGATTGCGGGAATCGCATTTATAAATAATGGTTGGTCACCATTATTAAAACAGAATTTAACCGCAGAACCTGGTTCAAGAGTGTACCAATAACCAGGACGCCAATTTAATTGTGTATTAGTATTAACTAAATGACTATCACGACGACCTAATGGATAATATTCTGTATCAGGTTCTAACTTACCTTGTTTATATAATACATATCCCTTTTGGAACTCTTTAGGAAACATTCTTAGAATTTTCATTCTATAATTAACATCTCTAAAATTTTCATCAAAGAAACGCATATCAAATTCAATTACTGGCATATCACCAATATTAAATCTTGTTCTACAATAATTAATCGGTAATTGTTGTAGAACTAATCCATCTTTTGATGGAGATATGTATCCATAATAAGCTCCGTTCTTTACAACCTCACTGGCGATATCACCGCAAACCTTTTTCACATGTGAGTTATCAAGATAGCCTAAAATGTTATTAAAATCAATTAAAGCTTTTTCAAAAGACTTTTCTGATTCATCTTTAATCTCTGGTGTTATATACCAATCATATCTATATAGATAAGCAAAATAATCACATACTTTAGAATAAATACCATTTGTATTATAAAAATAATTAGAAATTTCTCTTATTAAAGGTAAATTCCTCTCACTAATGGCTTGAAGTATAAATGCCTTATTTCCAAAGTCATGTCTGATTTTAGGCATTGAACCAAGATTTAAAACTGCATCATCAAGGGTTTTAGTTCCAACTTTAATTTTTCCATAGTCTATTGGACCTTCATATCCTCGACGAGAATTAATCATATCAAAACCTTTTGACCGAATCTCTTCTTGTCTGTTACGCAAAAATTCACCTCCTTTTAGTATCCAGCTTTTTTCATTATATAATCATATGAAAGGAGGTTTTCTTCTGTATATGGAATTTCAATTAAGTTAAAATCATGTAACGCACAAAAACGTCTTTTTTTATTATCATTAAACTGTTGTTGATAGAAACCTCTTTTGCCACCAAATTTTGCACTTGGCTCATAGTGTTGTTTTCCTTGATATTCAATAATAAAATCAATATTTCCATCATCATCAAATATGACAAAATCAAATCTTAAAGGTCGTCCACTTGAGCTACGCAAATCTGGAAAGATATATTCCATCTTATAATCTAAACCCGACTCTTCTAATATTTCATGTATCTTACGTTCTCCAAAACTTGCATCCACTTTTTATTCACGCCTCCCTACTATTATTATATCAATTAAAGAAACACCATTCTTTAGCATTAAATTTCTTTTTCTTTTTCTTATTATCTTCTTCGTGTTTAATATAATATAATCCATACTCAAAAGCAGAAAATTTATCTTTTCTAATACCTCTATTTGCTTGTTTTAAAATAATATTTACACCTTCTGTTTCTTCACGAAGGTTCATCATTTCTTCTTTTAATATAGAAGTTAAGGTGAATGGTTTTAAATATTCTGCCCTTTCCTCAGGAGTCATGTTTTGACCAACCTTAGTTCCAAGTAATTTTGTTTTTGCAACACGCTCATCTATTAACATTTTAACCTTTCCAGAAGAAAGTTGAGTTTGAGCATTCGCATGAGCTTCAGTATTAATTGGCGCATTTGCTTTAATTATATATAAAGCATCTTGTTCACAGTTTTGAGTTCGATATTTTTTATAATATCCATCTTCATCATTATAAACGCCAAAATCTGGAAATAGTTCATTTGTATCTGGATCTATTTGCGGTTTAACCAAATAATCTAATAAACCAATACCAAGACCATTACCATCAATAACAAGACGTTTAGCTTTAAATTTATAAAATAGTTTTTTTACTTTTATACATTGATCTTCAAAATGTTCATCACTTAATGTAAATATATTAACTAACTGCTTTAATGAAACTCCCTGTGGCTGTGGTGTAACTTTAAATACACAAACGACTGAATCGCACCCTTTACGGCCAACATCCATCGACAGCACGTAGAACCCACCTTTTCCAATTCGTCCAGAGGCTTCTTTTTCTGGTTGCTTTAAAATCCTGTTTCTATCAAAGCTTTCTGAATTAAAGAATGCATCTTCAACTGTACCAGACCATTTAGATTCATATTCACGAGCAAAAGATGATTCATTAAATGTACCATCCATCTTCAGGTCTTTTACAAAGTTTTTATCAAGTAATTTAACTAATACAGGAATCTTATAAGTACCACCCATAATCATGGCTTTTTCTGGCTTTACAATTTGCCATACAAGGAACTGTATTAATTTATCATAAGGATATGTATTTTTATATCCAGCAGTAGTGATATATAATTGGGATTTATTTAATTGCTCTTCTGGGTGAGTTGAACCGTCCATGCACATACGAGAAATGTTCATTGTCAAGAGAAAAATTATTCAATTTCCTCTTGGACTATATCATCAACTGTTTTCCACACATAACCTTTATGTGTGTGTAAGCCTGGTGTATTGCTACATATTCTACTTATTGCAGATGAAGTGCCATTTACAGCTCTTGCAGCTGCTTTATAACTTTCATAAGTAGCAATTAAATTACCATTCTTATCATATTGAGCAACTTTCTTTTTAGTGCAACTAGGCTTTGATACAGGAGATAGTCTTTCTAAATTAGAATCAACATATCTCCATTGATAATTGCCAGCAGTTTTTCTATTACCTTTACATACTTCAGTAATTTTACTTTGTTGACATTCACATTGTCTAGCTGCTTCACTAGCACTTTCAAAATCCATCATCCATTCTCCCAATAAATTAAATTGTCTAACTGGTCTAACTTTCTGATAACCAACTAATCCATTTTTATGAGCATGAATAGCATTTTCAGATGATGTAACCCATTCTAAATTTTCTACATTATTATGATAACGAACACCATCTTTATGGTTTACAATTTCTTTATTGTCTGGATTTGGAATAAAAGCAATAGCTACTAATCTATGGACATTTAGATTTTTCATATTTCCATGTCCAAGTGAAATAGAAACTCTTTTATATTCATTGCAAGTTCTTTGTTTTAATATTCTATTTGTATTATCATTTCTAATGTCACCATCAGTACTTACACTATAATTAGTTTCTATTCCATCTATTATAATTTTTTTCCATTCTTTCATAATTATTCCTCCATTGAATATTCATCTTCGGAATTATATGAAAAAATTTTTTATATAATTTTTACAAGTTGCCCTGACAGTTGCGAGGCGCTTGGAAGAAGTGGTAAACTCTTCTCCTACTCGGCTACACTCATCACCGATAGTCTCTACACCTTCCTAATTATATTAATTAGGCTTGGCACGGGATTCTTGACTCTTCCCCGTTAGCCTATTTAAAATAGACACCCCTTTACCACGGGTTCACCTCGTTTGCACTAGTAGCTCACGCTGCTAGGCCCCAAAATCTAGGGATTATTACTTCACTTAATATTTGTCCATCTACACCTACACACTCCTCAATAACTCCGGCATGTCGACGCTTACCACGAGAACTCTCTCTTGCCGCAATATTATCAAAATAAGATTCATTCTGAAATACATATTTTGCATAATCTTTTCCTTCAAGAGTTTTTCCACGAGTCCAGTCAATTTCTTGCTTAAACGCGGGTATTAGATTACATATCTCTTGAACTTTTTCCTTCATAATACCTGCAGCCTGCTCTTTACCTCCAGAAGTAACAAAGAGTTTACATTTAGGATAAAGAATACATCTAATCATTAGAGTCATAATTGATAAGAATGATTTTGAATACGCACGAGGAAATACTGCATAAACATATTGATGTCTCATTGCAATTCGTAAGAACACTCTTTGATAAAAGAAAAATTTAAAGTCTTGAGGATTTCCCATTTCCAAAAGGTAATCAACAAACATGTCAGGATATTCTCTCCAATAGGCAATGTATTGGCGGCCTATTCCTATAACGGCCCGCACACGTTCTTCTGAGAGACCAATCTTTTTTCGAGAATCAGATAAATCTAATAAATCTTGTAAAGCCATTTTATCTGTCCTCCTGGATTTGTCTTAACATTTCTTCATCGTCTTCTTCTTGCTCTTCAAGGAAATCTCCATATTCTTCAAAATCTTCATCTTTTAAAGCTTCAATCTCTTCAAATGACAATTCTTCTTCAATATCTTCATCCTCTTCTTTAGACTCTTCAATAGCCATTTGTTTAACAGCATTTTCAATAAGATTACCTAAGTTCATTTCTTCTACAACAAGACTATGAGTATAATCTTTTAAATCCAAAATAGTTTCATCAACTCTATCTTTTGGACCTTCTGTATAATAACGAGGTATAAAGCCTTCTTTTTCACATAATACCACAAACTCTGAAATAGAATTTAAAAACTCTCCATTATCAGCTTTATTCTGTGCCGCAGTAAACTTACCAGACTTCATAAGCATGTCATACATTTTTGACATTTTCTGAGCGCCATCAATATCTCCTATATCCAGAAGCTGATTAGTTTTTAATGAGGCCTTGCATACTAATTTTAATACATCTTCATGACCGGCACCTTGAATATCATATGACTTTTTCATCTCTAAATAGAGTTGTTCCAGTCGGACCCATTCTTCGGGTTTATACGCTTTTCCCCATTTAAGCCGCAAATATCTTTTATCTTCATCGGTTAACTCAGAGCAAATATCATCATCACCTTCATCAGCAAAGTAATCGTCTGCGGGCGTAGCTCCAAAGCCGGTGTCCGACATATTCATATATGAACTGTCATCGTATACCGGAACTTCTACGTCTCCTTCTGGTATTGTAGCTCGATTCTCCATCACTACTTTGGTAATTTCGGCCGCACCATATCCAGCTCTTTTCATCGCTTCTTCTGTCTTATGGTCGGCTAATTCTTGCAAGAACTGAGTATCTTTCCAGCGATATTGTTTCCATTGCTTTAACTTCATTTTTGAAAGATATCTGCCTAAAATTGTTACTCCTGTGACTTTACTTCTATCTTGACCATATTTCGCAAGCAATTTTTGCCATTCTTCTGGAACATAAGGTACATCACACTCCTGTAGAATCCATAGGTAAGTATTAGGGTCCCAATTATCTACATGCATAGTTAAACATTTTTTGCAAGTATTTAATTTTCCATCAGGATATTTTTCTAAATTATTTGAACCATAAAATTCTTTTTCGTTAATTGTTTTTTTACATTTATCGCAGAATCTTGTATCTCCTGCTGCCATAATAAATTCCCCCTTTACTAACTAAGATTTCTGGATGTCCGAAATTATTATTTCTTGTCCTTTTTATTTCGGCATTTTTTACAAATACTGTAAAATCCATCTTTACTCGTTTTATTTTTACTGAAGTATTTATTATGTGCTAGTTTAATCTCGCCGCATCTACTGCAACGTTTATATTTACCTTTTTCTTTATTAAGAAAATACCAGTTTAATGTATCATCTTCAGCTTGTGAAGCAATAATCTTAGGAATTTTTTTTCTCCATAAGCTAGAAATATATTCTAAACTATGTTTAACTTCAAATTTTTCTTCAATATCAGCTTGTATTTCAATATTTTGCATGCCGTCAATCTTGTCCGACACAATACGCTCATATAAGGGATAATCGGACAATGCACGTCCGCATAAATCATCAAAATCTTCCATCATATACCATGTATCACTTTCAAAGTCCCCAAATCCTTCTTCTTTTAAACGAGAGTAATTGCAAAGGATTGCAGAACAAACCGCGGGATCGCAAAATGAGTATCCTTCTGGAATAATATAATTTTCATCATCAAATCTAAATGAATCTTCAAATTTAGTAATATGTTTTGAACGTGTTATTCTACTAAACACGATTGGTTTTTTATATGAATTTTTAATAACGTATTGGTCTTTCCGCAAATCAATAATGGCTTTCTTAATAATAAAAGCTTCTCTTCCTGATGCGGTTTTTAATTTTTCTTCCCAAACTTTTATAGCATCTCTTATCTGTTTTAAATAGGGAATTTCTTCTACATCTTTTTTAGTTATTGTTACTTTTGGTTGAAATATTGTTGTCTTACCTTTTCCATCATCTAATAAATTGTAAATACCATCTTCGCCATTTTCAAGTTGGGAGACTAAACCTTCAAAAGAAGTTTCTCTTTTATTAACTGTAGCCATGCGATTGTCAGTTAAAATCTTATGTTGTCGTCTCTCTTCTCGCTCTATTGGAATTACTAAGTATTCTGCGAGGATTTCTAAATATGCCTCATTGGGTTCTTTATTTTCCTCAAGAATTTTATTTACTAACTCTAATCTTTCTTCAGCCGAGGTGAGAGTATAATCTAATTTTAATATAATAGTCACCTCCATTACCTAAATATATTATAACAGAATTCCCAGCCTAAGTCAAATTTTTGACAAAATAGAAAAAAAATGTTAAAATGTCTATGTAAAATAAAAAAGGAGAGAAGATAAAATGTTACAAATTATTGTATTCTTTTGGCTATTAATGTTTTGCACATTATGCTTTCAATTTATAAAGCCTATGTCGCAAAGTTCTAATATTGATAGATGTTTGGCAATGTTTATATTTTTAATTGGCGCACCATGTTTCTTTTTAGTAAACGTATTAAATAGTTTATTAGATTGCATTTTTCCAGAAGGATGGGATAATGAGGACCCATTTTCAAAATATTAGTTATGATACTTTCTTCTTATGGAGCAGCTTGTATGCAATATAGCTCAGATTTTACTAAAATGATGCGGGAAGCCGGTTATATATATCCTTTTGACTGGCGAATACAAAGAATGGACCGAGATTATGAAGAACCGCAAGGTATTCGAATTAGCGTGGATGATTGGATAGATAAAAGAGAAAGATACATTGCACAAAGGATTTTTGATAATTTTGATTGGGAACATTTTTACGCATACATAACAAAATATAATAAATTAGATATGTTAGAGAATCATTTTCCTTGTGAAACAGGTGAGAGACAATGTAATTTGTTTTGCAAGAAATTTAATAAAAAATGTACAAAGGAGAATAATGAAATATGAGAACAATGATGAAACAGTTAATTCCTGAAAACACAAGTAGAAAAATTGATGGCTTAGGAAGAATTACAATTCCAAAAGGATTAAGAGATAGAATGTTTCTTGAGGAAGGTTCTGATTTGGAATTATTTACAGCTATCATTGATGGCAGACAGTGTATTTGTATGGCAAGTCCAATAGATGAGGATCAGAAGTTGCGGGAAGCCGTTGCTGCGTTCGTAGAATGTGGTGTTGAGGTACCTGAGGAGCTTCAAAAATATGTTGAGGAAGAAGAGTAATGGAAGCATTAGGATTAGGGCTTGAAGCACTGGGTAAAAGTATTGGAATTTGTGCGAGAAGTTTTGCTATGATTTATATTGTAGGAATTGGTTGTAAAACTTTTTTGATTTATACTGGTAAAGCTTCAATGGATTCTTTTAAGGATTGGTTTAAATTTAAGAATAATGATGGACGAATGTAGGAAAGTTGGAATATTTTGTAGAAACGTTTCTTATGGAAAGATAGCTAAGGAAAAGCTAGATAAGGGAGATGGGACCCAATTTATTATTTTTCCCATAAATGATGGGGAGATATTAGGGGCTCAAAGAGTTGATAAGGCTTATGTCTTAGATGACGTAAGTTATAGAGAGATTTTATATCTTGTACAACCTTGTTTAAAAGATAGGGATGGATGTATAATGATTGGGGATGGGAATACCTGGATGAATTTATCTGTAATTTTGAAATTGATAAATATTTAAAAGATGGCTTTGTAAAACCGAAACTTAAAATACTTTTCGTGTCAAAGTTGCCCAGAGCAAAGTCGAAATCAAAACAAAAAAATTTTTTTTCCCGAAATACCACCCCCCATCACACATCTCTCAACAATACTTGATGACTTTTTCTTTCAGAAGTATCTGAGAAACACACAACAAAGGTATTGCCGCTATTCTGAAAAGCGACGGGGTGACCTCGCATCTTGCGGCCCCGCCAAAATAGATAAAAAATATTTGAAATTAAAATGAGTTTAATGTAGGCATTGTGTATGATACACAATGCCTTTTTATTTATAGACAAATATACTAAAGAATAAATAGCACACTATGTACAGTATGTATGTAATACACATAGACTATACACTAAATGCATACCATACACAGGTAGTCCATACTACACAGCGCAGCATGTATACTACTACACATACACAGGACCGCGTACACACAGCACAATACACACTACACTATGTACATACATACATCGGTTGGACACATACATAGTAGATAATGTATAAACATACATTCTACAGTACATGTAGATGCATACATACCATACTACACATGTGTACTGCTGGATAATAATTAAATAAAATAAAACATTGATACATACAATAGAAGTAAGACCTGCTGCCTCTGCCCAAGGGCAGGCCTTGCCAAGGGCAAGGAGAGAGCGAGAGGAGATAGAACTAGAGAGAATAGAAGAGTAAGAGAGACAAAGACAATAAGATAAACAAAGACAAAGACAATAAGATAAATAAATAAAATAAAATAAATGTATCAATGCATGTATGTATGTAGGTAGTAGGCATGGGGTACCATGGGTATAGGGGTAGTGGTACTAGGGTAGGGGTATACGTGTACCATGGCACATAGGCGCGCTGGCGGTCATGGCGCGCCTTGTTTGCTGTAAATAGGTATCCTGCACAAAAATCGTTGCGAAATCTTGTGTAATTTGTACATTGACTTTTTCCCGAATCTATGATATAATAAATGATACGAGCCTATTGGATTAGTACACACTGTGCTAATTAACGCAAACAATCTTTTTGGTAAATAGGGCGGAGATTGTTAAAAAATTAACAAAAAATATTTTATAAAAAAGGCTTGACAAATAGGCGGTTATACTGTATAATAAACTTATCAAATGAAAGAGAGGTAAGAACAATGAAGAAAGTAATGATGATGGTAGCAATGGTAGTGATGATGATGGCAAGCTGTAGCACAGCACTCGCCGCAAGTAATCCAGTAGATGACACATGTGAGCGTGATGTGTACGCGGCTCTGGCTGTAGTCACAGAGGTTGATGAAGAAGAAGACGTTGTGTACTGTGTAGACTTTAGTGGTAACGAGTGGTCATTCACAGGCATTGAGGACTGGATGATTGGAGACTTCTGTTCAATGGTCATGGATAACATGGGTACAATGTGTATCTATGATGATGAGATTGTATCAACAAGGTATACAGGTTGGCTCAATGGCTCATGGGGACGTGATGCAGACGGCAATGCTATCATTGAAATGAATGAAGATTGATTTTAAAGTGAGGATTTTTCCTCACTTTTTTTATTAAAAGGCTTGACAAGTGACCACATGTATGTTATTATAATAGTGTCAAGAGGAAAGGGAAGCAAAATAAAAAATAAAAATAAAATAAAAAACCTATTGACAAATGAATTATTCAGTAGTATAATAAATACATAGAAAAGAAAAGAGAGGTATTAGAAATGAGTTATACAGTAGAGTTTATTATTATGACGGTTTTATTCAGTGTGGTACTTGGTGGATTCATGGCAATGTGTATTGTGAACACTATCGCAGAAAACAGTAAACCAGTAGTAAAGTGGATAATGGGAATTATAATTGCGGTCGCTATTGGATGCGGTGTCAGCGGATTAGTAACATTACAGAATAAAGGTGATGATGAAGCGTGGAACAACGGATATTGTACAGAATGTAATGAGCCTTACAAGTTTACAAGTACAGTACATCACAAGAATAGTGATGATGAATACTATTACACTTGTGATAATTGCGGTCATACAATAGTAATACATGGCTTAAGAGAAAGATAAAAAAAATAAAATAGGGGTTGACAAACTCAGCCCCTTGTGTTATAATAAAGACAGTTAAAGAAAGAGAGGGAAATAAAAATGAGTAAAGAAGAAATGATGAATGACTTAATTAAAACAAGAGGTTTTGAAGATGAAATGACTATCTATTTTTGTGAGATGTGCGAAAAACCAAACATGAATAATAGAGAACTTTGTGTTTTGTATCGTTTGATTATTAACTATCCTATCTATGATGAAAATGAAACAGAAGAATAATTTTAAAATGGGGTTGACAAAAGGTCAGCCCCATGATATAATAAATACATAGTAAAGGAGATGTAGAACATGAGCAGAAAATCCAAAAGTAAAGAAAAACAAATGAAAGCACAGGCAGAGCAATTCAAATACAAAGGTATGACAAAAGCTCAAATCCAAAAGGCAAAGAAAGAAGAACGTGCGGTCTGGGTTGGCACAAGACCTGCGGTGTTTGATGATAAGAGAAAGAAAAATGATAAAAAAGAATTGAAAAAAATACTTGACAAAGTAGTGTATTAAGAGTATAATAAAGTTATCAAATGAAAGAGAGGTATTCAGAATGGCAATGAATTCAGTTGAAGCAATTATTAATCACAGTTTAACAATTAGCAACATGATTGCTGATGAGCGAGAGCAGGAACGCAAGCACGCATTGAATCCCAGATGCAAGCCCGCAAATTATGCAGGGGTGGCAGGTTACATTGAGTACGCTACTGGAATCACCTGTACAGCAGATGAAGTTGAAAAAGCCTTGACAAGATTTTGATTTCATGTTATAATAAAGGGTTGGACTTTTACGGTCTGACCCTTTTGTTTTGGGCGACGCGCGCACGGTCCTGGCGCGCGTTGTTTCAGTATAACATAGGCGACAGCATTTGTCAAGAGAAAAAATGCACAAAATTTCAGCAGGTCGGCATCCCGAAATTCGACATTTTGCACAATGGGTAATAATGCACAAACTTTAACTGCAAATTTTGTGCATTATTTTTTGCGATAATGCTTGACTATTGGACTGGGGTGTGGTATATTATAATCAAGGAAAGGGAAAAGGGAATGCGGAAGCCCACAGAACAGTGGGTTGATGAGCGACACGCCATTGGTTCACTGTTCGGGCTGACAGCCCAAAAGAAATTAAAAAAATAAAAAAAGTTCTTGACAAATCGAATCAGATAAAGTATAATAAGATTAAAGATAAGGGAACAGAAAAGAGAGGGAAATAAAAATGAAAGAAATGATTAAAAAAGCACTGGTTGATGGATATAAAGAAATCGCTTACACTGATAAATACATCTATGGATTTTATGATAAAAAAGTTGTTTACGTTGCTTTTTCAGATGACAGCACACTGGATGCCGTTACAAAGCTCGATACATCAAGTGATAAAACAGGTTATAGCTTACGATTTACACCAAATAAATTCCAGAAAGAGATTTTAAAAATGGGCGGAAAATACTTCCCACTTTGTTCAAAAGAGTTTTTCTTAAGTGAATGTAAAAAAAGCATTTACAATAAAGGAAGAGTATTTGAAAAAATGGTAACTGAATACTACGGTCAAGAATGGGGATGGGATAACGTACCATTTACAGAAGCGGGCGACATTGAAATTGATGGCGTTGCTTATCAGATTAAATTTGAAAAAGCAACTTATGTTACTGAAAAAAGACTTGCAAGATTAAGAAAGAAAAAAATGGAAAAAATGAATAAAGGGCTTGACAAATAACAAGCCCTTTGGTATAATAGTAGTAGAAAGAGAGGTAAGGAAGATGAAAGAAAGAAAGACAGATAGAGAAATATTATTAGAAATCTTTAAAAGGGCGGGCGTAAACATTATCTATGAACAGGACGATTACATTGAGGTTGAGCCAGAAACCTATGGAGAAGGCGTTGGTTTTGATTTTGACTCACAAGGAAATTTTAAAAAGCTTTTATAAAATAACTATTGACAAATTATTTTAAAAATGTTATAATAAATATATCAAAAAGAAAGAAAGGAAAAAATCATGGAAAGTTTAGGACTTATGATAGGAAAAGAAACTGTATTGTTTGATGTTACAACTGGTGAAATCATTTCAAAAGAAAGAACTGAAGTTCTTGCGTATCTGAAAAGAAATGATGGTTTTTATACTTTACAAGTTTTTTAAAAAAGGTATTGACAAATTATAAAAGATAGTATATAATATAATTAAAGAAAAGGAAAAAGAAAGGAATTGATAACTATGATGAATAATACAATTAAAGAAATGATGGAAACAAAAGGAACAATCTACTTTGACATGGATGGCACACTTGCTAACTTCTATGGTGTAGAAAACTGGTTAGACTATCTGGAAAATGAAGATACCACACCTTATGAAATCGCAAAACCGCTTTTCAACTTTTCAGTATTTGCAAGACTTCTTCACAAGTTACAGGAAAATGGCTACAGAATCGGCATTGTAAGTTGGTTAAGCAAATGCGGTTCAACAGCTTATAACACAGCGGTAACAAGTGTAAAACTTGCATGGCTCGAAAAACATCTGCCGAGTGTTGAGTGGGATGAGGTTAAAATTGTAAACTATGGCACACCAAAAAGTACAGTTGTTGATTGTGACGGATGGCTCTTTGATGATGAAAAACGCAATAGAGAAGAGTGGGGCGAAAACAGTTTTGATGTAAACGACATTCTTGAAACGCTTAGAAAATTTTTCTAAGCGTTTCAAAAAAGACTTGACAAATTCCAATAGGTACTGTATAATAAAAACATAATAAAGAAAGAGGTTGATACAATGAAAAAAGATTTGTTTTAAACATGACTACTACTGGACAGGTGAGTTTATTGGAACTCCCACAGATTTAATTTCTGGACGCACAAAAGATTTTGAAAAGCATGAAATTATTTGCACTTGCAAGAAATGCGGAAAACAAAAAAGTTTTAAATTTAAGAAAAAAATACTTGACAAATAAGCTAAAAGGCAGTATAATAAATATATAAAGTGAAGAAAGGAATTGATAAAATGTATTTTTTAACAGATGAAGCGTGTTCCCCTTTAGCATTAACAGAAAAAGAATATAGCTGGATGTTAGGACAGTTGAGAGCCAAAAGGTCGGCAGAGTTAAAAAAAGCAATGGCTGAATACATTGAGTCTTTTGGAGTTGCAGAGTTGCGGGCGCTTGTGAAAAGTGTAACAAAGGAACAGTAAGAAAAATGAGCTGAAATTTCAGCTCATTTTTTGTGCAATTTGCCAAGTTGACAAGAATGGAGAAGTGTGATAAAATGGCCGGCCGGCGACAAACGCTTCGGCTGGAATTTGTGCAAAATAGAGAAATTCAACAATTTTTTGGCGAAATCTTTGTGCAATTTGCCTATAGACATTTTCCCGTAATTATAGTATACTATAATCAAGTTAAGAAAGAGAGGTAATCAAAATGATTAAAATAAAAGCATTACTGGCAATCAACATGGACACTGTGGCAACTACAACAACTTGCTACCACTGCCCGCTGAAATGGGAGTGTAAAAAATGGTTTTACTATGATTACAATGTCAATAATAAAATGTGTGATACTGTTGATGAAACAATTCTGTTTGGCAAATACGACCCTTGGAAAATGTATGGATTAACGACAGAAGAAGCAAAAAAAAAGAAATTTAAAAATGTGTTGACAAAATAAACATTGTGTGTTATACTTAATGTATCAAAAGAAAGAGAGGAAATGCAAAAAATGATAGTGTATGTTGTACTTGGTCGAGAAGATGAATGGGAAGCCGAAACCTATGTAGTTGGTGTATATTCTACTAAAGAAAAAGCACAAGCCATTATTGATGGGGTCGGTAAGAAAACCTTTCCTAATGATGTAATGTGGATTTATGAAACTGATATTGATACTTTCGGATGGGAGCGTGTAGAAAATGAGTAAGACTTTTTGGGTAGATTTCAGTGGTTATTGCGAGATTGAAGCCGAGACCGCAGAAGAAGCAGAACAGAAGTTTTGGGACTTCATCAATGAAGACATGCCACTACCTCAAAACATTTATGATGTTGATGGCGTAGAGCAAAAGACCGAGTAGCCCTCAGTCTTTTGCTTTTGGTTTTTTGTCGCGCCGCGCACGTTCCTTGCGCGGCGATTTTTCCATTATACCATACCGCCGCAAATTTGTCAAGCAAAATGTGGGAAAAAACTGCACAAATCCGCATCCCGAAATTTGTGCAATTTGTATGTTGACTTTTGTAGGTAGTGATGCTATAATGTATTTACAAAGTAAGGAAAGAGAGGAAAATAAAAATGAAAGAGATTTACGATTATAGATTTGAGTACAGAATGGACGGTTGGAAAAACTTTGTTGATACAAGTATCTGGAAACATGTTAGATACCTTGCTCCAGAAGAAGCAGAGACATTAAACTTTACAATCAAGACTTTTGATGAACTGGTTGATTTAGTTCGAGATGATTTATTTATGAACGCTGAACTTTCAAAGAACATTTTCAGAAAAACAGTTATTCGATTAAGTAACGTAGAAGATTATTGCTCAACAGTTGTCACAGCTAAAAACTTCAAGCCTATTGAGGTTCGTTGTGTGTATAAAAAATTGAGTGCATCAATGAAAGAGCTTGCCGACACTCTGGACGCTGACAGCTTTTGTGAATATTTAAGAGACAGAGGAATTACAAAAATTTGAGAAAAAGATAAAAAACTATTGACAAATTAAAAAAAATATATTATAATTATTATAGAAAATAAAGAAAGAGGTTGATAAAAATGGAAGAACGTTTAAGCAAGAAAACATGGTTAGTATTATTTACACTAATAGGAGTTGTGTTAGCAGTATCAAACTATGAACTTTCTGCATGGGTTATATTTTTAGGATTTGCGGGCGGTTACACTTGCGGTTCTTTTTGTTATTGGATTGATACAAAATTCAATGAATGGTTAGAAAAGTTTGCGGAGGAATAAATCATGATGAAAACAGTTACAATGAAATTGGAAAACGTAAATGCGGAGTTACGTGTTGGGGATTCTAACGGGATTGTTATTATCAATAACAACAACCTCGTTTCTATTGATGAATTAAAGGAAATTTTATCAATGTTTAACTATTTGAGTAACAGCGCGACAGAAACAAAAGTTAAGAAAGACGCAACTAACTTCTAACATTTAGGCAGACATAAGTCTGCCTTTTTCACCCGTGTAAAAAACGGGACAAAAAATTTAAAAAAGTGCTTGACAAATGAGCCAAAAGGCGTTATAATAAATACATCAAATGAAGAGAGGAAAACAAAATGAAAGTATCAAGAAATGAAATGATTAGAATCAGAAAAAATCTACTCAGACAGATGGACACATTCATCAGAGAAAATATCAGCGAGGACGTTATTATTGATGTTTGGCTTGCTTGCGGCCTTGAGGATGGATGGGATGAGGGAATTCTGACAGAGTACGCAAGCACAGACGATTTGTGGAATGATTGCATTAACGCTTTCCGCAAGTGTTGCGAGATTGAAGGAATTTTAAAAAAAGTGGTTGACAAATAGTCAACCGCATGGTATAATAAGTACATAAATAAGAGAGAGGTGTTAAACATGAATAAATGTTATAGATGTGCAGAACTGGAAGGATGCTGGGCTGGTTTACATGGTAAAGGAAAAAAAGACTGCAAGTGTTTTTGTCCTTGCTACTTTTCAAAAGATGAAAAACATCTGATTTTAGTTCACGAATCAGAATGGGAGCAGTTAGTGGATGCTAACAAGGGTGAGGTTCTTTGTGAGAATCATAAACTGGAAGCGGTTGATATTCTAAATGCTTTAAAAATTAATTTTATAGAAGTTGAAAAAAACTCTTGACAAACTAAACAATCGGTGCTATAATAAATACATAAGATAAAGAAAAGAAAGGAATTGATAAAAATGAGAAAAACAATTTACTGCACACTTGATACTGAAACTGTTGGTGGAGCTACTAATCCTACTGGAATGTATAACTTAGGTTGTGTTATTCATGATAAAGATGGTAACATCTTTGCAACAACTTCAATGTTAGTTATGGAACATTACAATGATATTAACAAAGATGAATACTCAAAAAACAATTTCCACATTTATGAGGAACGCTTAAACAATGGCACAATGTCAGCAGTGGCAACAGAAAGAGACGCTATTGAGATTGTAAGAAATCTTTGCAAGTTCTACAATGTAAAGTATGTACAGGCTTATAACAGCGTATTCGATTTTGAAAAAACTATCTGCCGTGAGCTGTTAGATGATTTTGAATTTATCGACATTTATTTAATGGCATTACAGACAATTACACATCTGAAAAGCTACAAAAAGTTCTGTATTGAAAATGGTTTAAAATCATCAACAGGAAAAAGCTGTTCCACATCAGCAGAAAGCGTTTACGCATTTATTACAAACAATGCGGATTATGTAGAAGAACATACTGCATTGAGTGACGCAATGATTGAGAAAGATATTTTTGTTCGTTGCTACAAAATGCACAAAAAGTTCACAAAAAACATGCATCAATGGAATTGTAAAGGCAAGAACGCAAACAAATGTTTTCCCTCTCTTAAATAAGAGAGGGAAAACACCCCAAACAAATGGGGACTTTGTTAAAAAAATAACTTTTAAAAAGCTATTGACTTTTGGCTCAAATGTGATATAATTATAATTGTCAAAGAGATAAAGGCTTAAAGAAAGAAAGAGGTAAATGTGTATGTATTATGTATTCGATGGAACTGACAAAAAGGTTTGTGGTTTTGAAGATTATGATGACGCGCTTTACTTTGCTGATGTTATCGGCGGTTATGTTGGCTACTATGCCGCATAACAAAAAATAAAAAAAATAAAAAAAAGTCTTGACAAATGAAACAAAGTAATGTATAATAAGTACATAAGATAAAGAAAGGAAGTAAAGAAAATGAGAAGCCCGCCGAAAAGAAAATAAAAAAAAAAGACTTGACAACTGAATAAAGATGATGTATAATAAAGACATAGAAAATAAATAATAAATCTCTTAATAAGAAAGGAATTGATACTATGATGAACAAAATGACTTATGTAAAAGCACTGGAAATCGCAATCAAAGCTGTTGAGGACAACAAAGAAGTAGCTGAGAAGCTCGAAGCATTAAAGGCTTCTGTTACAAAGAAAAACTCCGCAGAGAGAAAGCCAACAGCAACTCAGAAAGCAAACGAGGGTTACAAAGAAGCAATTCTCGCATACATGGAAGCAGGTAAAAAGTACACAATTACAGAGTTAATGAAAGGTGTGGTTGAACTCGCAGACCTGTCAAATCAGAGAGTATCTGCCCTTGTAAGACAGCTTAAAGAGGACGGCTTAGTTCTCAGAGAAGAAGAAAAGAGAAAGGCTTACTTCTCTAAAAAGGTTACAGAGGAGGTTGAGGCGTAAGCCTCAACTAACTCCCCCGATTCGGGGCAAAAAATTTTAAAAAAAACTATTGACAAACTTCCAAAAAGTGATGTATAATAAATGTATCAAATGAAAGAGAGGAAAGCCTATGAATAAAGAAGAAATGATTGCAAAGCACATGAACGCTCTTGGAATCACAAGAGAAGAAGCAATTCAGTTAATTGCTGATGATGAAGAAATCGACCGCATGACACGAACCAGTGACATTGATGGAGATTTGACAGCAGAGCAACGCAAGAGCGCAAAGAAAGCACGACAGGCAGACAGAAAGCCAACAGTGTACAAGTTCGATACGACAAAGCGTAAAAGAGCCGAAAACACTGGAAAAAGATTTCTGATTGATGAAATCAAAAAATGTCTGGAAAATGCGGGAGCTGATAGCTTAGAGGTGACTAACCCAGAACGTGAGATTATTTTCATGTCAGAGGGAACAAAGTACAAAATCGTTTTATCAGCACCACGAAAATAATTTAAAAAAGGGGTTGACAAACAGTCAACCCCATGATATAATAAATACATAAAATAAAGAAAGAGGTTGATAGAAATGATTAAAGGAATTGTTATTGGTGCGGTTGTTATGTATCTGTTAGGTGCGGTTGAGGGTTTAAACGAATATCTGTATCTCCCTCTGGAATGAATTATTGAAGGTCTGGAAGCTGTAAAAGGTTGGTTTGTAACTTTTAAATATTTCAAAACTTTTCCATTACTTCTTAAACATGGCATCAATCCTTTTTGGTGTAAGTTTAAAGTTGTCAATGAAAGACTTTCCAAAGAAGAAAAAATAAAATTTGTGAATTGTCTGAAAAATAAAGATGAAAAGAAACGAATGATTGAATATTTTGAACTGTAGAAAATAAGAGCTGAAAAGCTCTTATTTTTGTGCATAATTACTACTTGACAAATCTGGCGGCCCGGCAATGGTCGCGCCGGGCAGAATTTCATAATTATACCATACTCCAGCATTTTTGTCAAGGAAAATCGAGTGAAAAACTGCACAAAGATTTTCCCATAATCTTGTGCAATATTCCCTCTTGATTTTTTGGAAAAAATTTGTTATAATTTATTTACAAGGTAAGGAAAGACATCAAGTCTACAAAATAAAAAATTTTAAAAAAATTAAAAAAAAAGGCTTGACAAACTATTTCCCCTGTGATATAATTAAGATGTCAAGAGGAGATGAAGAAACAAACCTCTCCACGACGCATAATCGTGTGAAGTGAAATTTGACACTCTCCACAAAAAATAACTTAAAAAACCTCTTGACAACTTGATTAAAACCTGCTATAATGATTATACAAGGTAAGGAAAGAAGCAAGGAACTTAAAAAAGAAAATAAAAAAAAAATAAAAAAAAAAAAGCCTTGACAAACTTCTA
>ERZ779797.24-NODE-24-length-58741-cov-5.696043_pt1 | contig 58741 bp, 40 predicted proteins | sample MGYA00511886_ERZ779797 | MGnify/ENA primary metagenome ERZ779797 (study PRJEB29588, sample SAMEA2155055) | human gut metagenome | biome: human gut; feature: human-associated habitat; material: faeces | place: Denmark | collected 2008/2010 ... | reverse complement strand
AAATCTGAAAACTTTGTTTTCCGTTTGTCTCTGCTCTCGCCTTTCACTATCTTTGCATCAACAACGTGCAAAGTTAGCAGGTTTTACGAGAAACTTGACATGTTTATTCTTAAAAAGATTGATAAAAAAGACACATTCTATGCAGCGGAAGATGAAATTCGCCCTCTTTGGAAATACGTATCAGGAGCATAAATCGGCCCATGTAACCCATCTGCTGGAAATCCTCCGGCGCAAGGAGGCGCACATCTGTATCCATCGTGAGTTTTATGAGTTCCTTCGCCTGCACACAAACGCAGATTTAACCAATTTAGAGATTTTCAACGGTCATGACTTTACCGCCGACATGGCACTCAGTGTGGGAGGAGACGGTACGTTTCTGAAAACAGCCAGTCTGGTTGGCAACAAGGAAATCCCCATATTAGGCATCAATACCGGGCGACTGGGCTTCTTGGCTGATATTTCACCCGACCAGATGGAAGAAACCTTCGACGAGATTTATCAGGGAATGTATCTGGCAGAACCACGAAGGGTGCTGAAACTCACCTGCAACGGCCAGGTGCTGAAAGGTTATCCTTACGGGCTGAATGAAATCGCCATTCTGAAGCGAGACAGTTCTTCCATGATTACCATCCGTGCCTATATCAACGGAGAGCTGTTGAATGTGTATCAGGCAGACGGCCTGATTGTGGCCACCCCTACCGGCTCTACAGGCTACTCCCTCAGCGTAGGCGGTCCGATTTTAGTGCCTCAGAGCGGTACCATCAGCCTGACTCCCGTAGCTCCACACAGTTTAAACGTACGACCCATTGTCATTCGTGACGAGTGGGAAGTCACACTGGAAGTAGAAAGTCGCAGTCATAATTTCCTGATTGCCATCGATGGCCGGAGTGAAACCTTCCGTGAAGGTACCCGACTCACTATCCGGAGGGGAGAATACTTCATCCGCATCGTCAAGCGCTGCCACCACTCTTTCTTCAATACCTTACGCGAGAAAATGATGTGGGGAGCCGATTCGCGCAACTAAGTATCCATTATACAAATACACAAAAAGCCGGAGCATTCAACTATCACTCCGGCTTTTTGTATATATATACCTTACAGTATCCTATTTGGAAAGCTGCACATCATAGCTCTTTCCTTCACGGCAAGTAAACTGCAATACGGTGTGTTTCTTATCCGATTCCAGCACTTTCACGGCAGGATGAGATGCCACATTCCATTTCCCCTTCAAAGTGATGGTCACCGGAATCTCCTTACTCTCATCATCAATCCACGGACGAGAATAAATACTGCGTTCAATACGTTTGCCATTTTCATCAAAGGCCTCATCACTCGGACCGCGATAGAAAGCCATATCCGGCTGTGCCACGGTCAGCACCAGTTTTTTCTTGTCCACCTGCTTTACCATAGCCAGACAAGAAGTATCCGCCTTCTCAATGAAATCACCTGGCAAAGTCTTCTGTGGAGTTTCAAAAAGCACGTATGAAGTCAAGTGTTCTGCACTGGAAGTCACGATATGCGCATTCCGGTCTTTCTGCAACACCTGATAAGTCGGTTGTTTGGCAAACTGCGTCAACCCCTGTTCATCAGTCTGCGGCAACACCGCATATTCATACGAAGCCCCCTGAGGTGCTTTTCCGTGATTGAACACCAAAGATACCCAATCGCCGGAAGTCGGTTTTACACTACGTTCACCGACTGTTACCTGAGGGAAGTTCTTTTCAAACTGTACATTGCCCGGTACATAATACCCTACTCCATTAGGAGCCAGATACGTATGCCCGTTATCCTTCCAGTTGTCCCAATATGCTTTTTCTTCCGGCGTAATGGCAGCCAGCTGGAATACAGTAGTTTCTGTAGGATAATCCTGATTAACATTCTCAATGTCAGAACCAAGGGCTACGATGGTATTTCCAAAGAAATGATACGAAACCCGTGCACGGTGCGATCCGTTGTACTTATCATGTTCGTGCAACTTCATACCAAAATTACCATTCTCACGTTCTTGAGAAAGTCCTCCGGCAAACGCCTCATCAGAATACAGCATTTCTTCCATTCCGGAAAAAGCATCCACATTCAGCACTTTTGCACGCAACTGGTCAAAAGGCAGATGAATGGAAGTAGCACCCGGAATCCGGTTCCAGTCGAATCCGTTTTCCTGCCAGCCGCTCGTTGTAAAGGTTACTCTTTCTCCCGGCTGAGCAGTCAGCACCTGCATGCTGCCATAACCCAAGTATCGTCCGTAGAAATTGGCATCCAGGTAATGCTCTGCATCCCATAAGTAACGTGAATGACCACGTACCACTGCCACCCAGTTGTTCCGTCGCTGTACAGACACACAACCATACCCCAACGCTAAATTTCCCTGCGGGTCTTTTTCAGGAGTAAAGCCTGCCTTCAGCAGTTTCTTCTCCAGTTTGCGTTCCAGTCCGGCCGGTGCCTGCGGCAAATAATCCGGTTCATTGACACCCGGTTTTGCCGGTTCTCTTACCAGACGCAGATAAGCAGCAGCCATATCGGCATCATACTTTTCTTTTCCGTCAGGAGTTCCAGAGATAGCCATCATGGCATACTGCACCGGAATCAGTTTCCCTTTTCCATTAGGATGACGTCCCGACATCGACAGCGGGAACTGTTGCTGGTTACAATAGAAACGCATGGTCAGCAACACATCTTTTACAGTCTGATGAGCCAGTTCAGATACCGCAAAGGTCGTTCCGCTCATCAGGTAAATCATGTTAGTTGCCCCATCCAGACCTCCAACCGCATACGCAGGATAGTTGTTACGGTGATGGAAAGCAGCCCCGTCACTCTTGAAGGCACCTGCCAATCCCGGAGCCGGACGGCATCCGTAGTCAATCCAGCGTGAGAAGGCACGCAAGTAACGAAGTTTTTCTGGCGTATCCTCCATCATCAGAATGCTGGCAATACGTCCGGAAGTCTGCGTGTTAAAGGAATCCATGTCAATACCGTTTCCGGTCGGCTTTGGATATACTTCATTCGTAATGGCATACCAGCGCATGGTAGCTTCCGCTTCCGCCAGACGATTTTCTTCACGCAGCACATCCTTCATCAGGAAATAAGAAAGATACAAACTGCGTACACTGTATCCATAATGATGTATGTTTCCCCAGCAGCTGCCATAAGCTACTCCCTGGTCGGTGATATGGTCGTACATAGCCATGAATTTCTGGCGCATTTCCTGTTTCACCTGTGCGTCCTGCGCGTTGTGATATGCCACGGCAATGGTTTTCATCAGGTCGAAATAGGCCTTCATTTCCATGCCCAGTTTCGTAAACATATCCTTGTTCCAATGGGGAATCATACGCTCGTATGCTTCCGACTGACGTACCATAAAAATAGGCAGTCCGCTCACCTTACCATTTTTATATACAATCTTATAGGCATCATACTTCCGGCGAATTTTGTCTATCTGTTTTTGAGACAATTTACCCGGTGTATAAATCAAATCCCGGTAGCGCTTTTCCATCAGGTGCATATCCTGAAGCTCTTTTTCTGAAACCGGTTTCAAAGGTAAATCCGATTTCCACAATGAATGCGGATAAATCACCAGCCAGTGATTGGTCGTTCCTTTATGTACAAAAGGCACCTGTACATCGGCAGCCTGCTGACGCGCATCTACCTTGCTGGCCGGAATCAGATGATCGATAAAAAGTTCCCCTTCTACATCCGGTGCCAGTATCCTCAACTCATTCATACCTTCTTCCGGCGTACCTTCCATATCGCGTTCATAGCAAACCCATGCCGCGCGCCATCCGGTGAAGTTTATGCCGAAGGGAAAAGATGTACATACCTTTCCATCCTTCAAAAATTGAAAGGTTATTTTCTTATCTACTGCCTTCTCGTTATACACCCATACAATAAAAGCCGACAGATACGTATCTTTTCCCGTCGGGTCTTTGGCTTCAAACTTCAAATCCTTTTTCAGGGAAAGGACAGCCCCCGGTTTATACGTCCAACGCAGGGAACGACTTCCATCTTTATAGTGTTCATCACTAAGAGATAAAGTCGACCCTGCGCCGGAGAGTTCCTGCGGTACAGCTTCTTCAAAAGAGAGCAACCGCTCGTGCTTTACGACCTGTGCTGTCAACTCACCAGAAATCGCAAAGAAACTTAATACAGATGCCAGATTAATAAAAAATTTTCCTTTCATTTGCACCGTTCTATATAAAATTTAAGTATCGATGCAAAGATAGTATTTTTTATCATTTAATTATTGTCTTTTTGACGGATTTCCACACGGCGGATTTTTCCACTGATGGTTTTCGGCAGTTCATCCACAAACTCAATGACACGCGGATACTTGTAAGGAGCTGTCACCCGTTTCACATGGTCCTGCAATTCCTTGATCAGTTCCGGTCCGGCCTTCTGCTTGTAGTCCTTTGCCAATACGATAGTGGCTTTTACCACCTGACCGCGGATTTCATCGGGCACACCGGTAATGGCACATTCCACTACTGCCGGATGCGTCATCAAGGCACTTTCCACTTCAAACGGGCCGATACGGTAGCCGGAGCTCTTGATGACATCGTCGGCACGTCCTACGAACCAGTAATAACCGTCTTCGTCACGCCAAGCCACATCGCCCGTGTAATAGATACCATCGTGCCAAGCCTCACGTGTAAGTTCAGCATCACGATAATACTCCTTGAACAAGCCAAGCGGTTTACCTTTATCCGTACGTACCACAATCTGTCCCTGTTCTCCATCTTCCGCCGAACGGCCGTCTGGTTTCAGCAAGTCAATGTCATACTGCGGATTAGGTACGCCCATACTTCCCGGTTTCGGTTCCATCCACGGGAAAGTAGCCAGTGTCAGTGCCGTTTCCGTCTGTCCGAATCCTTCCATCAGACGAATACCCGTAATGCGTTTGAAAGTCTCATATACAGAATAGTTCAAGGCCTCACCCGCCGTCGTGCAATATTCCAGCGAAGACAAATCATATTTCGACAAATCTTCCCGAATCAGGAAGCGATAAATCGTAGGAGGTGCACACAGTGAAGTGATATGATAATCATGAATCTTTTGCAGAATATCTGCCGGCGTAAACTTCTCATGGTCGTATACAAAGATATTGGCACCGGCAATCATCTGTCCGTACAGCTTTCCCCATACAGCCTTTCCCCATCCGGTATCCGCAATGGTCAGGTGCAGACTATTTTCATGCAGATTGTGCCAGAAACATCCGGTAGCAATATGTCCGAGCGGATAAGTAAAGTCGTGTGCCACCATCTTCGGCTCTCCGGTAGTTCCCGAAGTAAAATACATCAGCGAAATATCCTCATTGGTATTCACATGTTCCGGACGTACAAAAGGAGCGGCAGCTTCCATCCCCTTATGGAAGTCATCAAAACCTTCCGGATATTCCGGACCTACACTCACCAGACGTTCTACCGTAGGAGAGTCAGGCATAGCAGCTAAAATATGTTCCGTGATGACCGGTTCACCGGCAGCCACAATCATCTTGATACCGGCAGCCTGACAACGATACACAATATCTTTCTTTGTCAGCAAGTGTGTAGCCGGGATGACCACTGCTCCCAACTTGTGCAGAGCAATGATAGAGAACCAGAATTCATACCGGCGTTTCAAAATCAGCATGACCTTATCTCCATGACCTATTCCCAGGCTCTGGAAATAGGAGGCGGTCATATCGGTATATTTCTTCAAGTCCGCATACGTAAACTGTATATGTTCTCCTTTGTCGTTTGTCCACAGCAACGCATTTTTATCGGGCTGTTCAGCCGCCCAGGCATCTACCACATCATAACCGAAATTAAAATTTTCCGGCACCTTCACTTTAAAATTCGCAATGAAATCCTCTTGTGAGGTAAAGTGAGTTTGTTCAACAAATCTTTCTAACATATTTCTTTTCAAAATTAATTACTACATAACGATGGCGAGGAACTTCACCGCTTTTCCGTCGAGCGCCTTCATTCCGTGAGGCAGTGAAGAATCGAAATACAAGCTGTCTCCCTGCTCCAGAATCAAATCCTTTCCGTTTATGCTCAACAGCATCCGGCCCTCAATCACCAGATTGAACTCCTGTCCGTAGTGCGTATTATAATAAATAGGTGTATCCTCCGGCTTGGGCTCTACCGTTACCAGGAAAGGATCAGCCTTGCGGTTGCGGAACCCCGAAGCCAACGACTGGTATTTATATGCCTTCGTACGCTCTACCGAGATACCGGTTCCCCAGCGTGTCAGGAAATAGGCATTCATTTTAGGTTCTTCCCCGAACATCAGCACATCAAGCGGCACGTTGCACTTCCGTCCTATCTGCTGCAACGTACTGACCGCAATGTCACACTCGCCCGACTCAATCTGCCGATACTGCTCTACCGGCAATCCACATTGTCCGGCCATGTCCTCCACACTCAAATCCAGCGCATCGCGCAGCCCGCGGATACGTTCTCCTATTTGTCTTATTTGTTCGTCCATAGTGCAATTTTTTAGTTATTCGCTCAAAATTACGAAAGATTATGAAAAACCAAGAAAAATATTTCGAACTTTGTAACCGAAAATTTAAAAACCATGATCAGACAGGATTACATCATACGCATGATTCAGGAAATATTTGCCGCAATAGCCAACCTGATTCTCCGCCGGAAGCACATCAGCAAGTCGGACTGGGAGGAGTATGAAAGTACGGCACGACAAGTACTGGACGTCACTCCCCAGCAGCTGGAAGAAATGGATGGACAAACCATACTGGAAAAATACAGCCAGGAAAAAGACGGAATGGAGAAGACTGAATTAGCTGCCATGATGTTGCTGAAAATGGCAGAAGACACCGAAAACCTCGTGCCTAAAGCCCGACTTCGCCAGGAAGGGCTCTACCTGCTGAAATACGTGCAGGAACATGGAAATACCTATTCCTTGCCACGCAACCTGCTGATTCAATTTTTGGAATCAAAAAACTGATGCCCACCAACAGAATAAAACGAACCTGCTAACCATGAATACACTGAAAATAGCCTATATCGGTATGGGATACCGGGGAAAGCAACTGCTTGCCCTGACCCGCCACATTCCTTATTTCCAGGTGACTGCCATTGCCGACCCGGAAGCCCGGGAAGCCGACTACGATGTGCCTTGCTACAACCAGGGAGGAGATGATTATCAAAGAATGATTGCCCTTCATGCCCCGCAACTGGTTTTCATTGCTTCTCCATGGCAGTTGCACGTAACCCATGCCCTGTACTGTATACAACACGGCTGCCATGTGGCACTGGAAATCAAAGGAGGACTTTACCTGCATGAGTACCAGCCGCTGATTGAAGCGGCAGAAGCCGGAAAGAAAAAAATCTTTCCGCTGGAGAACACGCTTTTCCGGCAGGAAATTCTGGCCATGCACAACCTGGTCCGTGCCAGTGAATTAGGCGAAGTGGTATACATGCGAGGAGGTTACCGTCACGACTTGCGCAATCTTCTATTGGACGACCAGGGTAATCTGGGCAACCGGAAAAAGACGGAAAGCATCTGGCGAAGCAAATTCTACCAGCAGGAAAATGGCGACCTTTATCCTACTCACGGACTGGCTCCTCTCTGCCTCATCGCCGGCATTCCCCGCAAAGACCGTTTTGTACGCCTGACCACCTTTTCTTCCAAACCTGCAGGCCTATACCAGCGTATCCGTGAATTAGGAGGAACTCCTCATGTGCCTGTCACTCAGGGAGACGTAACCGTCACCCAACTGGAGACGGCTTCCGGAACCTTGGTTTCTTTAACTCACGACACCACTCTTCCACGCCCCAGAAGCCTGGATTTCGAAATACAAGGCACCAAAGGAATCTGGCAGGGAGAACAGCGACGCATTTACCTGGAAGGAAAAAGTCCGCACGAAACATGGGAGGCAGATACCGCTTACCTGCAAAAATACGAACACCTCTATTGGCAACAATGGGGAGAAGAAGCGCTGCGCATCGACACGCACCATGAAGGCATGGACTACATCATGCTCAAAGCATTAGAAGCCGAAATGAAACAGGAGATACCTTACCCGGCCGATATACACGACCTGGCTCTTTGGACTTCGGTTACCCCTCTGTCCATACAGTCCGTAGCAGAACAACGCACCGTACCGATGGAGTAAGCCATTCCGGTTTATTCCAAATACAGATAATCGTAATGTACCAGCGGTTTCTGCCCGTGCTGTCCCACCATGGAAAGTGCTTCTGCCGAGTCGGCTGACACACGGCCTACTCCAATCTGCCGTCCCTGCTCGTCCATCACGCGCACGAGGTCATCTTTCTCAAAGTCTCCCACAACCCGCGTCACTCCCACCGGAAGGATGCTGGTAGCCTTCACTCCTCTGACCGCCTCTACTGCCTGACGGTTCAGATGAAGTTCCCCTTTGGCAAAGCCTTCACTGTGCGCAATCCACTTCTTCATGCTCGACACTCCCTCCATAGCTGGGAGAAAACGGGTACAGACAGTCGTATCCGGATGACACAACAAATCCGACAGGATGTTCTCTTTCTTGCCATTGGCGATAATCACGGCAATACCTTCATCGGCCACCTTACGGGCAATGGTGCTTTTGGTAAGCATCCCTCCCCGCCCGAATCCGGACTTCTCTGTCTGAATGTAATCCGACAAATCCTTTCCACGCTCCACCGTACGTATCACAGAAGTACCCGGCTGCGAAGGTGAACCGTTGTAAATGCCATCAATGTTACTAAGGATAATCAATGCCTGCATGTCCATCATCGAAGCAATCATACCCGACAGTTCATCGTTGTCGGTAAACATCAGCTCGGTCACCGAAATCGTATCATTTTCGTTCACGATGGGAATCACTCCGTTCTCCAACATCACCTTCATACAATTACGCTGGTTCAGGTAATGCCGGCGGGTAGAAAAACTCTCCTTAGTCGTGAGTACCTGACCTACGGTAATGCCGTGCTCACGAAACAGCTCATAATAACGGTTTATCAACTTAGCCTGTCCCACTGCCGAGAAAAGTTGCCGCTGGTCCACGCTGTCCAGTTTCCGCAAGGGTTTCAACTCACTTCTTCCTGAAGCTACCGCCCCGGAAGATACCAGCACGATTTCTACTCCTGCTTTATGCAACTCGGCCACCTGGTCCACCAATGCCGACATGCGGGTTATATCCAGTGTGCCATCACGGCGGGTCAGCACGTTACTACCTATCTTTACCGTGATTCTTTTATACTGATACGTTTTGTTTTCCATGATTCACTCTCACTTTTGCACAAGAAACATCTGAAAAATCTTTCAAATATACATTATTTAATTATATTCAGTGGCAAATGTAATAAATACCACACAGAAACAAAACAATTTATCACAATTATATACACATTCTTATTCAAAACAAAACTTTTTCGTTCTTTATATCCACAAAATGAAAAACAAATAAAAGGTAAATAACAGTACTCATTTCTTATCATCCGCATGATATAAAAAGAGAAATTCCACAGCAAATTCTCTGTTTCACACTGTGAAATACAAAAACCACAGTGTGGGATACATATTTCACACTGTGGGATACAAATCCCGCACTGTGAAACAGAGAATTATTCGTGGAGTTCAGAAGAATATGAAAGGATGTATGGAAGAATGTGCAAAAGAATACAGAAATAGGTAAAGTGAAAAAAGAAGCTGGTCAATAAGGGCTAATACATCTGCCCAGGAATTAGGATAAACCCATAATGAAAGCATGCGTTTTTACTCACTTTTCAAAACATAAAACTTACTTTATGATAGTATATATAAATTGATTATCAACAAATTAAATATTTCCCAATCTTACTTTACATCTTTACCGACAGATTCACCTTATAAATAAAGAATATATCTTTGCTATACGAAATTTTTACAACATCTGATATTAAAAACTTTTGTGTACATAAATCTAACCCAACAACATTAATTTTACATGAATATGAAAACATAACCTTATGGAATAACCAAACACACAATGTGATTGTCCTAAGCCCTGTCGGCTAAGTCTTTAATCCGATGTAATTAATAACTCCTACATATATGAAAATATAATACAAGTATTTCTATTTTTGCTGTTAGCTGCTCCTCTATGGGCACAGCAGAAAAAGGTCTCAGTAATCAACGACCAGTCTGGGTCCAGGTTGATTGTGAATGGAAAACCTTTCATGGTAAATGGTATGAACTGGGATTATTTCCCCATCGGGACCAATTACTCCTACTCTTTATGGACACAATCTGATGACGTAATCAAGGCAGCCTTAGATCAAGATATGCCTTTACTAAAAAACATGGGAATTAACGCCATCCGATTATATGCGGATGTGCCAGCCCAATGGGTACGCTACATTTATGAGCAATATGGTATCTATACCATGGTCAATACCACGTTCGGACGTTACGGACTGACCATCAATGGAGCTTGGGTAGGTAATACAGACTATTCGGATCCGAAAGTTCAGAAAGCCCTACTTGCAGAAGCGCGTAACATGGTGAAAAAGTTCAACGGTACTCCCGGGGTACTTCTTTACCTTTTAGGAAACGAGAACAACTATGGCTTATTCTGGCAAGGAGCGGAAGCAGAAGACATCCCTATTGAAGACCGGAAATCGACCAAACAGGCTATTCATCTGTACCGGATTTTCAATGAGGCAGCAGTTGAAATGAAGCAAATGAACATTTCGTGCCCGGTAGCCATCTGCAACGGTGACCTGCTGTTTCTTGACATTATCGCCAAAGAATGTAAGGATGTGGATATATTGGGGATAAACTGCTATCGTGGTGAATCGTTCGGAGATTTATTCAGCAGAGTAAAAACGGAATACGGTAAACCTGTATTGTTCACAGAGTTCGGTTCAGACGCGTTCAATGCTGTAACCCAAGGAGAAGCCCAGAAAGAACAGGCTGATATTTTACTGCATAACTGGACGGAAATCTATCTGAATGCCGCAGGACTTGGAAACAACGGAAACGCCATCGGAGGATTCACCTTCCAATGGACAGACGGATGGTGGAAAACAGGACAGAGCACAAATCTGAGCATTCATGATACACGAGCTTCATGGAGTAATGGGGGCTACAAGTTCGATTATGTAGAAGGAGCCAACAACATGAACGAGGAATGGTTCGGTATATGTGCAAAAGGTACTCCTGACGCAAGAGGGATATATGAACTTTATCCACGTGCCGCATATTATGTATTGAAAGACGTTCACAAAATCAACCCGTATGCTGCGGGCAGCACAACCTCGTCCATCATAAGTCAGGTATCTGGTGTCAACGTAATGTCATCTGTCTTGTCTGCAAGAAGTGACAAAGCTGCTTTACAAGGAGAGAAAACCAAGCTAATCGGTCTGAGTCAATTGAGAGGTGATTTCACCACGTTCTATACAGGAGCAAAACATACAAGCACTCCCGAAACAAGAGCAGATGCTCCTACAAGTTTCCCGAGCTCAAAAGGATTTGACCACATGGAATCCTTCTATGTAGGTGTAGAATCCAAACCGGCAGAAAATGTACATGCGGAAGTGACAATGAACGTACTCGGAAACGTAGCAGAAAATCCGATTGATGAAATCTTCTATGAAAACAGAGGACGTACAAACTACATCAACGAAAATGGAGAATACATTGATTTAGGCCCGCTGGAACGTGTGAAAGTCTATAGTGCCAGCTTTAATTGGGACGGAAGCCTTTTCAATCTTAATGCATTTTTCCGTAAGCCCCACTACCACTGGGGGTATGAAGGAGACTTCTTTGGTTTGTATCAGGAAGCAAGCTATGGCGACAACATGGACATTTACGGAGGTGAGGCCCCGTTGGGATGCGAGATTGAAGGAAAAAAATTGTTCTCCGGACTGAAATTAGCTTTTGGACCGGAATTATGGTGGGGAGCCAATCCTGCATTACTCGTCAAATACTACCGCACATTCGGTAAATGGAATTTAGGAGGTATTTTCCATTATGACATTGACCAACGCAGAGAGACTGTCACTTCTTTCGCTATTCCATTACCAAAGAATACCCGTGCGTCTTTAATGGTAGAAAGAAAATTCGGACGTTTCGACATCACATTAGGAGGACTTTGGTCGGGAACGACCTTGGTAGGCAGAGAATTTCAGGCTACTACAGAGTATAGCCCTACCGCTACTGTCTACCAGGACAGAGTGAAAACATCAGATACCTTCGGAGGTAAATTGAAAATGATATATAGCGGAGGTAATTTCAACGCATACGCACAAGGCGCCATCATGGGATTAGTAGCAAACGGTGGTGCAGACAACACACAAACCCTGACCGGATGGAGTTTAAAGGATAGCGGAAGCGGAAACTAGCAGAACGTACTGGCCGGATTCACTTATCAGATAGGCAACTTCCAGATTGCACCAAACTTCTTGTGGCAGAAACCTCTCGTAGGTCCGATGCCTAACGGTGTCGATGCTCCGGGAAGACTGAGAAACATACTGGATGATCCGTTTGCCGTAAGAAGCAACCGTGAAACAACAGCCGGTGAGCTGTTGCTGACCTATGACCCTACTCCCGGCACATGGATGTATGACTGGGACAACGATGAAACAGAAGATGCTCCGTTTGCCGCTTCACTCGGTTTTGTTTACCGTCATCTTCCTACTGCCCAAGATGCCGCCATTGGTATTCTGGCTGACGGACGGTCTACCTTTGCTTTTGCTTCATCTGCTCCTGCACATGATTTATGGGAAAGCAATTTGAAGATAACATCCAGAGTAACAAAAGACTTCGGACTGATTGCCAGTGCTTATCTTGGTACGGCACAAGCCAACGGTGACGATGAACGTCTCATCAGACGTGGAGGAGGTGACCTTCAGATGATTTATAAGAAAATCAGATTGAATGCCGCACTGAAATTTAATGACTGGGGGCCGTACGACTATCACAGAGATTTCAATCTGACATTCCCGTTCCAGTGCATGGTAGACTTGTCGACTAATCTTTTCAAACCTAAATGGCTCGGTCCGTTATCCACACGCGTAGGAATCAGGGGTACATACCGTACGCTGGACCAATATTCCAACCGCTATCTTGCCGGATATGTATCCGACGGAAACGGTGGGTTCACAGAAAGCACGGATATTATCGGTGCCCCTCAGGGAAATGAATGGGAAATAAGAACTTATATCAGCTTCAGTCTTTTCTAATTACCTACAAACTATTTAACAAGCGATTTATGAACAAACATATATTAAATACAGCAAAAGGTCTTTTTTTCTCGGCAGCCTTAGTTACTTTGGCTGGATGTGAGAGGGAAATAAGTACAGATGTATTAGCCACAAGCCCCAAAGTGGCCGAAGTCTTCCTTGATGAGTTTGCAGCAGGTGTCGATTTTCAGGCATGGGGTAAAACCACCGCTCTTAGCCAGGACAATGAAACCAAATACAGTGGCACAGCCTCCTTGAAGATAGAAGTGCCTACACCTGATGATTTTCTGGGCAACTGGACAGGTGGAGTATTCTTTACGGAAGCAGGAAGAGACCTGTCCGATTATGATGCTTTGACGTTTTACGTAAAGTCTTCCGCTTCAACAAAAATTGAGGTAGGATTAGGAAGTTATGGCGATAATCCGGAATACACTGCCACCATCGCAGGTGTAACGGCAGATGCCAACTGGAGAAAGGTCATTATCCCAATACCGAACCCCGCCAAGCTTACAGCAGAAAAAGGATTATTCAATTTCTCTGCCGGAACAAACGATACAGGAGGGCAGGCATATACACTTTGGATTGACGAAGTCAAATATGAAAAACTTGGCACTTTAGCACATACGCGAATCAAAGACGTCAACATGGCAGGGTTCCCTACCGGAAATATTGAAATAGATGAACTCACAGCATACGTTAATCTCCCCAATGGTGTAAACCAAGAAATGACTGTTTCCTCTAAATACTTCACCTTCGATTCATCCAATCCGGAAGTAGCAACGGTAGAAGGAAACATAATCTCTTTCCATGGAATGAAAAATCGGGCTGTACTTACTCCAAAGGAAGCTGAAGGAAGCATCACAATCACAGGCGTGTATGATTTCGCTCCAGAACCGGACAAAGATGAAGCAGATGTAATTTCTTTATATTGCGACAATTACACCAACACCCTGTCCTCACCTTTTAACGGATACTGGGCTCCATATCAGACAACAACAAACGATGAGATAACATTAAGCGAAAATCATCACATCATGCATTATGGTAATTTCAACTTTGTCGGTATCGTACTTGACGAGGATGCAGACACTACAGACAAAACATACGTGCATATAGATATTCTATTACAAGATGATGTAGAAGGCAATCCTCAAATCGACATTTCTGCAGACATCAATGCAAACGGAGATCCAGCTGGAAAAGAGACTGTGAATCTAAAAACAGGAGAATGGGTTTCTGTGGATATCCCCCTTAATGGTTATACCGTTATACATCAGTTGCAACTAGCGATAACCGAAAATACAATAGCATATCAGAACTTACTTGTAGATAATATTTATTTCTATTAAAAAGCGGACTCATGAAACATTATAAAACGATATTGCTCGGCTTTCTGGCATTGTCCTTTGGAAGCTGTGGAAAAGAAGATTCACTTGAAGGCAGCGGCGATCCTGAAAACAACGGATGGGTGCTGGTCTGGTCAGATGAATTCAATACCCCTACAGAAGATAATCGCCCCGACCCTTCAAAATGGACATACGAACTGGGAGCATCGGGATTCGGTAACGGTGAATTGCAGAGTTATACGAATAAAGAGAAAAATGCTTCATACACCACTTACAATGGTGAAGGATGCCTGAAGATAACAGCCTTGAAAGATGGTGACGGAGCAACCTATTCTTCCGCACGTATCAAGACAGAAGGATTGTTTGAGTTTCAATACGGACGTGCTGAAGCCCGTCTGGTTCTTCCGTATGGTATAGGCCTCTGGCCCGCTTTCTGGATGCTCGGAGCCGATTATACGACCAACGCATGGCCTGCATGTGGCGAGATAGACATCATGGAGAACAAAGGGTATCAGCCCAATATTGTGTCAAGCGCATTGCACATGCCCGGACGTTCAGGAGGCAATCCTGTCACCAGCACTTTCGGATACCCCGACCAACGATTCGATACAGATTTTCATGTGTTTGCGGTAGAATGGGATAAAGAAAAGATTGATTTTATCGTAGACGGTACCCTCTATCACCGGGTAGAAAAGAGCGCAGTGACAGATGGAGAATGGAAATTTGACCATCCTTTCTTCATCATCCTGAATGTAGCTGTAGGAGGAACATTCGGCGGAAATCCAACAGATAACACCTACTTCCCTCAAAGCATGTACGTGGATTATGTAAGGGTTTATCAAAAAGAATCGGACATAGACCCAAGTGCGAACTATGGCGACATTCCTTCAGGAGGTTTGGTGAACGAATGGGATTTTAATGGAGAAGATTCTGATAAAGGACTTTTAGAACCTGATAGGAAATAATTGAAAAACTATAAGCAAAATGAAAACAACAAATATCGTAACTATACAGAAATGCCGTTTAGGTATTGCCGTTGCAGCATGTGTCAGCCTGCTTTCCTGTTCCAACGAAGCTGACCTGCAAAACACAGATGACAACGTGTTGTTCTTTGCATCAGTAGATACCTCCAATAGCAGAGTGACAGAAAGTGCCTGGGATGGCGATGAACTGATTGGAATAAAATCAGGTGAAACGGTCAAGACTTACAAAGTAGCTACAGATGGAACTATGTCCACAGAAGATACTCCATTTCGTTGGGAGGGTACCGCATACGAAATAAAAGCCTGGTCTCCTCTGACAACGGAAACGATAAATTTGACAGACCAGACTACCGACGAAAAATTCTTTGATTGTGATTTACTGGCAAGCTCGGCAAAAGTAGAATCAAAAAGTGTACGACTTGTCTTCAATCATCAGATGACAAGGATGTGGTGGGAACTTCAAATTACCCCAGAGACATCCGGATATACAACAGAAGAGATTAATGGAGCTAAAGTCACCTTTCTGGGATATGGCTCTGTAAAATTTGAAGATGGTGAAGTCAAGCCACAAGGTGATGCAAATCAAGAGATACACACCTTCTGCTGGAAAGGAGATTATTATTGGGAAGGCCAGGCCATGATGGTGCCGGGCGAAATGTGGGAAAAGCCACTCATCAGGGTAAAAATAGGTAACGATGAGTTCGAATACACCCCAAGTAAAACCAATACCAATGATGTGGAAAAGAAAACCGGAATTCTTGTTCCAGGGGCCTGGCAGCGATATTATTTACATGTAAGCAAAAAAAGCTTTAATGTGGATATGGTAACTGTTACATCCGGTTTCGAGCAATGGACAGATGAAGGTTGGGATTCAGATAAAGGACTTGTGGACGCAGAAATGCAATAAACTTTTTTAATCATGAATAAAATAACATCAAATATGCGGAACTACAGCTTCGGATTAATTCTTCTAAGCTGTATGGGTGGAATGTCATGTACCCGTGAAGCCGATATAGACATGACAGATACTGACGGAGTAGTCTTTTCAGCAAACATTGGACAGGCAAGCCGTCGAGGTGATAACAGTTGGACAGGTGGCGAATTGATAGGAATGCAAGTGGGTGAATCGGTTAAGACATACCGTATTTCAGATGCGGCAACCGGTGCAATGGTTACCGACGATGAGCCTTATACATGGACATCAGGAGAATATCAGTTGCATGCATGGAGCCCTTACACAGACAAAAGCATCTCTTTGACCGACCAATCTGATGCAGAAAAAATGTTTGCCTGTGATTTGTTGGAATGTAATGCAACCGTCAATGCCCAGTCTGTACAACTCACTTTCAAGCATAAAATGACACGGGTGTGGTATGAACTTCAGCAATTCCCTGGTTATACAGATGAAGAAGCCAATAATGCAGTCATTTCATATTATGGCTATCCAAGCATCAAATATACGGAAGGCATCATAGAGAAAGAGGGAGAACCCAACGCTGAAATTTCAACCCGAAAAATAGATGACAGACGCGGAGAAGCCATTTTGGTACCTGGAGAAATGTGGGACAAACCTTTCATAAAAGTCGTTATCGGTGGAGATACGTATGTATATACACCCAAGCATACTGTTGCTACTGACGAAGAACGACAGACCGGAGTCTTAAAAGAAGGATACAACCAGAGGTATTATTTAAAGGTAAGCAAGAAAGGCATTGAAGTTTCAATGGAGTCATCTTCTGTGGGTTGGGATAGCGAAACGATTGATGGAGTTACAGATGGAAAATATAAAGCTGAAATTCCAAGCAATCTGAATAATCCTCAAATTACAGGAGTTGAAAATGGAATAATTACTGGTGCTGATAACAGTTTTAGTATCTCCTATACAGAAAATGGGAATGGTGGACTGCTTTATGAAGGTAATTGCGATGTACAAAGAACAACTGTCGGAATTACCCACACTTACACATTTTCCAAAATTGCTTCCGACATAAAAGTATCCTATACTTCAGAATATCTGAAAGTGGGAAAATACTATTACTCAAACGGAACTTTTGGTGATGAATCTGTAAAAGAAGGATGTGAAACATTAGGATTGGTTTATAAATTAGGAGCGAGCACTAATGATTATGATACAGATATAATAGATAATTATAGTGGTAGTGGATTGAATTCTATTACTGGATATGTTGTCTGTATAGATTCAAGAGTCATATCTATAGAATCTGGTTTAGGTTGGAAAAAAGATGATGGTACTTATAATGGAACAGAATTTGATTCGTGGGAGAATAATGAGGAACGATATAATGCGAACACATTTGATGGCTACAAATACACTCAAGAAATAGCTGAAAAACTCCAAAGTTCAGATATTGAAGATTTCCCATTATGGCAAACTTTTAAAGGATTGAATTTGCAGACACCAGAAAATACTTCAGGTTGGTATATACCTTCTATTGAACAAATTAAAGAAATTGTATCAGCAAATATTAGCGATAAAGTGACCTTTACAGGAGATTATTATTCTTCTAATATATATTATTATACCCAAGAAATGGCAAATTCAGCAGAGAGTCATAAATGGCATGATGCTAAGATTGTTCATTCATGGGCTTTAAAGTATAATGTAGAAAACAAAACTACAAGTGGAGGTTATCCAAGTGATGCTGCAAAATTAATAATCATACTTACATTCTAAATTTATAAATTATGAAACAACCATTACTATATGGAATCGTTATTTCTTCATTTCTCCTGTTTTCTTGCAGCAAAGAAGAAATATCCAATAATATAACAGAATCTGGCGATTTTAATGTGATTACATTGGAAAGTGTCAAATTGAATGACTTCAGTTCAGATACGTCTTCGCGCGCTTCTTACACCCAAGATGCAGCAACAGTCTTCGAACAAGATGATAAATTAGGACTTATATTGCTCGATGCAAAAGATAATAGAATTGATCATATATCTTATTCATACATATCAGCAGAAAACAGATGGAATCTTGACGACCAGAGTAAATACTACTCTTCAAAAATTAAAAAGATCATCGCTTATTTCCCATATAATTCATCTCTATCCAATGAGGTGAATACGGTAGAGGAGCTGAAGAATACAATTACAATTGGGGCTGACCAAAGTAATCAGGACACGTTTAAAAATTATGATTTACTAGTAGAGGAGATTGATTCACCTTCGTCAACGCTGGATGTAAATTTGACGCATGCCTTTTCACTTATTGAATTCCAGTCAGACCCGATGACACTTCAAGCAAATGGAAAAAGTTATAGCTACAATGTAGAACTACAAAACGTAAAAATGGTGATTGGTGACACAGACTACCAATTATGCAACATCAATGGAACGTATTCCTTGCTCGTAAAGGATGGATTTATCGTACCGGCAAACGACTTCAGATACTTCTATTCACTCGGTGATGACGCGTACGTAAAAACATTAACCACAGCAAAAACTACAGAAAGCGGTAAAAAATATGTTTTTCCTTGCAAAGTAGACGGTGAATACAAGCCAAGTTATGCTGCCGGTGATTTCTATTGCACAGACAATGAAGATAAGGTTGTCATTCTTCCTGGAGTAGCGACAAATGTACCTGAAGGATTGACTTGCCAGGGGATTGTATTCCATTATATAGACGATTTCCAAGGTTTTGCCACCACAAATGGAATTACGGCCTCAGCCTACCCCGGTTATGACGGGAAACATGGACTAGTAATCGGATTTAACGCAGGAAACTCTTTTGGAACTACTCAACCTACCCTTGACGAGTTAAAACAATTATATACTGCCAGAGGAATCCTGAAAAGCGATTATACATCGCAGGAGGTAATGAATGGCTATGCAATGACACAGGCTATACTCAATGGAGAACATGCTTGGGATTTCACCGCTTTAGGAGATTATATAAATAATCCTCTTCCAGGTGCCACACCTTGGTATGCTCCTTCTTTCAAAGAATTAAAAAATATGGTATGGGGAAGCAATGCGGTTATAGCCTCAGAAAATGGCCTGAACACCATAATAAAACAATTAGAGAAATTAGGTAAAAGTTGGGGGAATCTACAGAGTATCCCTACACTTACTCTAGGAAATACTTTATTTATGGTAATGACAGGAATCACAGAAGGAGGCAATGCAGATGATACATGGGATGGTTTTCCAGGAGAAGCCTTCCGCCCCATCTGCGCCTTCTAAAAAATTATTCACAAACTAACACCTCACATACAATGAAAAAGAACCTTTTATATGCTGTGGCTCTGGCTGCTTCCCTCATGGGATGCGGCCAGCCACAGGACAAAAATACAGAGATAGAAAACAAGGTAGAAACCTTGCTTCATAAAATGACCTTAGAAGAAAAATTAGGTCAGATGAACCAGCTCAGCCCATGGGATTTTGAAGACCTGGCCAAGCGTGTACGCAAAGGAGAAGTAGGTTCTATTCTGAATGTAGTAAATCCAGAAGAAGTAAACAAGATTCAGAAGATTGCTGTAGAGGAGTCACGTTTGGGAATTCCATTGATTGTTTCCCGTGACGTTATTCATGGCTACAAAACCATCTTCCCTATTCCACTGGGACAGGCAGCTACCTTCAATCCTGAAATCGTAAAGGAAGGAGCTCGTGTGGCAGCTATTGAAGCCTCAGCCGACGGAATCCGCTGGACCTTTGCCCCGATGATTGATGTGGCGCGCGACCCTCGCTGGGGACGTATTGCGGAAAGTTGTGGAGAAGATCCTTACCTGAATGCCGTAATGGGAACGGCCATGATAAAAGGCTATCAGGGAGACTCTCTAAATGACCCTACGGCTATTGCGGCCTGCGCGAAGCACTTCGTTGCATACGGAGCGGCAGAAGGAGGCAGGGATTACAATTCCACTTTCATACCTGAACGTGTGCTGAGAAATGTATATCTTCCTCCTTTCAAGGCGGCAGCAGATGCCGGATGTGCCACCTTTATGACTTCATTCAATGACAATGACGGTGTGCCTTCTACAGCTAACAGCTTTGTGCTAAAGGACGTGCTTCGTAAAGAATGGAAATACGATGGTATGGTTGTAACCGACTGGGCATCTGCACTTGAGATGGTAAATCACGGTTTCTGTACCGACGGAAAGGACGCAGCCGAAAAATCTGTCAATGCAGGCGTAGATATGGAAATGGTGAGTGAAACATTTATCCAGAACCTCAAACAATCCATAGCCGAAAACAAGGTATCAATAGAGACAATTGACAATGCCGTACGCAACATTCTACGCCTGAAATTCCGTTTAGGTTTGTTCGACAATCCTTATGTAGTAACTCCACAAACTGTAAAATACGCCGAAAAGCATCTGCAAACAGCTAAAACAGCCGCTGAGCAGTCAGTCATACTTTTGAAAAATGAGAACCAGACATTACCGTTTACCGATAAGATAAAAACATTGGCCGTCATCGGTCCTATGGCAGATGCGCCCTATGAGCAGATGGGTACCTGGGTATTCGACGGAGAAAAAGAACATACACAAACGCCTTTGACTGCCATCAAAGAAATGTATGGCGACAAGGTTAAGGTACTCTTTGAAAAAGGACTCGAATATAGCCGTGACAAGAACACGGCAGGTATCGCTCGTGCGGTAAGTGCAGCCCGTCAGGCCGATGCTGTGGTGATATTTGTCGGAGAAGAATCGATTCTTTCCGGTGAAGCACATTCTCTGGCCAATCTGAATCTGCAGGGAGCCCAAAGTCAGCTTATCAAAGAACTGGCTGCCACTGGGAAACCAGTTGTTACGGTAGTAATGGCCGGACGTCAGCTGGTCATTGCCGATGAAGTAAAAGTTTCGGATGCAATGCTCTACAGCTTCCATCCGGGCACAATGGGCGGACCAGCCATAGCCGATATTCTTTTCGGAAAAGTAAACCCAAGCGGAAAAACTCCGGTAACTTTCCCCCGTATGAGCGGACAAGTACCTATCTATTATGCACAGCACAAGACAGGCCGTCCTGCCAATCCGACTGAGATGCTGATTGACGAAATTCCTGTAGAAGCAGGACAGACGTCTGTAGGATGTCGCTCTTTCTATCTGGATGCAGGCAATTCACCGCTGTTCCCCTTTGGTTACGGTCTCTCCTACACAACTTTTGAATACAGTAACCTGAGTCTTGCATCAGACAAATTGACTGCACAGGATACTCTATCCATCAGTTTCACCCTAAAAAATACGGGCAAATACGATGGAACGGAAGTGGTTCAACTTTATGTACAGGATAAGGTCGGGTCAGTCACCCGTCCGGTGAAGGAACTCAAACGCTTCCAGCGTGTTACGCTGAAAGCAGGAGAATCTACACAGGTATCATTGAGTCTTCCAGTCTCTGAGCTTGCTTTCTGGGGATACGATATGAATTATACTGTAGAGCCAGGGGACTTCACACTTTGGGTGGGGACCAATAGTGCAGAAGGGTTGACAAAAGACTTCTCTGTGTCTGCGTTATAATCTGCAAATGGTTTCATAGGTTTATCATAAAGCTGAATTAAAGCTCATTATCACGCTGTTTAAACTGCCTTCCAAGTATGTTTAAACAGCGTTTTTATTCTTTTTCTCGTAAAACCTCTTGCCTTACAAGAAATCTATGTAACTTTAGCCTCTGTTCAAACCTACGCTATGCCATACTATATGAAAATATACCTCATCTTGTTCACCCTACTTTGCGTAGGGACTATTCCCTGCTTTTCTGAACCTCAAATTCAAGATGAGGAGCAGCTCCTTCGTGAATTGGATGCTGCTTTATTGAAATATCCCAAGTATGTACAGCAGAAAAAGGCCCAGATTCTTGAACTTCATAAATATGAAGCATCTACCAGAGACAATGAGCAGAAATACTGGATAAACAAACTGCTTTACGAGGCCTACAACTCTTTTGAAGCAGATTCTGCCCTGATTTATGCACAAAAAAATCTGGAGCTGTCTCAAAAAATGGGAAATAAAGAACGAGAAACTTTATGGAAAATCTATAAGACGTATATGGCTTCCTCCACCGGACTGGTATTAAGTGCGTCCAACGATTTGGCACAGCTACGTCCGTACGTTACCACACCTAACCTGAAAATAGAATATTATGCTCACCAGATTTTCCTGGCCGGGCACATACTGCAATATTCGGCAGCTCCCATTGACTGGAGTAAACACGTTCCTCAAAGCGTACGTGAACAAGTGGATTATTATGCCCGGCAAGAGCAATTGTATAGAGATTCTCTTGCTTTATGTTTACAAACAGAGAAAGAGCAAATGTCCTTGTGGTACCAAGGTTTGGCACTGTTTAACTCAGATAACCTTTCCTGTATTAAAGATACATTGGAGACAGCAGTCCGCCAGTCACAGATGGACACACGTCACGATGCCATGAATGCCTATATGCTATCTAAAATCTATCAGAAACAGGGAGTCAAGGATAAAGCCCAATATTATCTTGTTTTATCTGCTTTGGCAGATGTAAAATCAGCCAATCAAGATATAGCCTCATTAGAAGAACTGGCACAGATAGAATTTCAGGAAGGAAATATTGAGCGTGCATACCTTTATATTTCCAAGTGTCTGGAGCTTGCCCAGTCATATTGCAACCGAGTCCGTCTGGTGAGTATTTCCAAGACACAGCATGATATATTGACCGCCTATCAAAGTCTCGACAAAGCCCAGAAATCCAAACTAAGGACCTCTGTATTACTATTGGGCCTCCTCGCATTGGCACTGATTATTACTATTTTCATATTATGGAAACAGATTGGTAAAATAAACAGTTCGCGTATCCAGATAAACCAGGCGAACAAACAATTGAATGAACAAGCTGCTGAGATGGCAAAAGTACACAACGACCTGGAACATGCCCATCAAAAAGAACAGCAACTAAACACCAGCTTAAAAGAAGCCAATCTAAAATTACAGGCATCCAACCAGTTGAAGGAAGAATACATCGCTTATGTACTCTCCATTTGTTCCAACTATATCAGCCTGCTCGATGAATTCAGAGGAAAACTCAAATGTAAGCTTAAAGTACACCAGTACGAAGAAGCACTGGCTCTGACCAGCAACCAGGCTATGACGCAAAGTGAACTAAAGGAATTCTACCGTACTTTTGATACTATCTTTCTTCATGTGTATCCTTCTTTCGTGGAAGAATTCAATCAGTTACTTGTCCCGGAGGAACGGATTGTCCTGACAGAAGATGAAAAACTAAATACCACGCTACGTATTTATGCGCTTGTACGATTGGGTATTAGTGAAAGTGTAAAGATTGCGGACTTTTTGCACTGCTCAACTCAGACGGTTTACAACATACGCCTGAAAACACGAAACAAGCTGATTGTTCCTAAGGACGACTTCCTGAAGTTAGTACAGAACATCGGAAAAGAGTGTTAGTACTTCGTAATATAAATAGGAAGAGTTGTTCTTCCCCTGTTTCTTTATTCATTATCTTTGCACGGACTTTTAATACACGAAAAATGGTAAAAGCGATATTCTTTGATATTGATGGAACATTAGTTTCTTTCCAGACTCACACCGTGCCGGAGTCTACCCGTGAAGCCCTGCGACTTTTGAGAGAAAAAGGTATTAAGGTATTCATTGCTACCGGCCGTCCAAAGACGTTGATGATGGACGCTGTAGGTGACCTGGATTTCGACGGTTATGTCACACTGAACGGAGCACATTGCTTCACGGCAAATCATGAGGACATCTACAAGGGCTGCGTACCGCAGGAAGACATTGAACGACTCATTCAGTACCAGCATGACCATCCGGAAATGCCGTTTGTTTTTGTACACGACAATACCTGGTTCCTGACACATGAGGATGAGGCTGTCAGAGAGATTGCCCGTCTGATTCAAATTGACATTCCGGAAATCCGCCCCATAGAAACTGCAAGAGAGAAGGAAATTCTGCAAATCATGGGATATTTCCCCGAAGAAAAAGACGAAGAGATATTCGGAAAGGTGCTGACTCACTGTGAGCCCATGCGCTGGCATCCGCTCTTTGCCGACATCATTGCACGGGGAAACAGTAAAAGTCACGGTATCGACCAGATGTTGGCTTACTACGGCATTGACCTGAAAGATACCATGGCTTTCGGCGATGGCGGTAACGACATTCCGATGTTGAAACATGTAGGTATGGGAATTGCCATGGGAAACGCGGCTCCTCACATACAAGCTGCGGCCGATTATATCACCACCTCAGTGGATGAAGAGGGTATCATGCAGGCATTGAAGCACTTCCATATCCTGTAACAGTCCAAATTCTCTAACCGTAACCCGTTACATTTCATAGGACAAACTACACAATACCTACAAATAGGTATTTATACATAGTCTAAATTACCCATATTTGGCGATTGCCCCACCCGGACAATCGCCTTAATTTTGCACCCAGAAAATTAGTCCTGAACAAAAAATACGAGTTACAGTAAATGAGAAATTTATCTTTTTCGCGGGGAAGCGAAAATTTGAAATGGGGTGTACTTTTTATGTTATTGGGTGCTTGTGTCTTATCTCTTTCTGCACAAGGCCGTTCGTTATTATCTGGAAAAGTTCTTTCTTCGGACAAGAGTGTCATTGACTTCGCCACGGTGTACCTGAAAGGTACGCAATATGGCTGTACAACCAACGAAAAAGGCTTGTATCATCTGAAAGCACCCGCCGGGAAATATACACTGACTGTTTCTGCCATCGGATTTGAGACGGTAGAAAAGAAGGTGGAAATTCTGGCAGACGGGCGCAGCAAGCAAAATGTAATCTTGAAACCTTCGGTCACCGAGCTGGATGAGGTCGTAGTCGTTTCCAACGGAGTCGGACGTATCAAGCGCTCGGCCTTTAATGCCGTGGCTGTAGATACACGTGAACTGCAGAATTCTACCAAAAACTTGAGTGAAGCGTTGCAGAAGCTTCCGGGAATGAAACTGCGCGAGTCTGGAGGTGTGGGCTCGGACATGCAGCTGATGCTCGACGGCTTCAGCGGCAAGCATGTAAAAGTATTTATCGACGGGGTGCCACAGGAAGGGGCAGGAACAGCTTTCGACCTGAATAACATCCCGGTCAACTTTGCCGAACGCATTGAGGTATATAAAGGTGTGGTACCCGTAGGATTCGGTACCGATGCCTTGGGTGGAGTTATCAACATTGTAACCAACAAACAGAAGCGCAACTGGTTTCTGGATGCATCATACTCATACGGCTCGTTCAACACGCATAAATCGTATGTAAACTTCGGGCAGGGTTTCAAAAACGGACTGACATACGAAATCAATGCGTATCAGAATTACTCTGACAATAATTACTATATCAACAACTGGGTGGAAGAGTTCAACCACGAAAACAATACGTCTGTCAGCGATGAAAGTAATATACAGCGCGTAAAACGATTCAATGATACATTCCACAACGAAGCGGTCATCGGAAAAATCGGAGTTACCGGGAAAAGCTGGGCCGACCGGCTGATGTTTAATGTGGCCTACTCGCATTTCTACAAAGAAATACAGAACGGAGTGTACCAGGAAATCGTATTCGGCGAGAAACATCGTCATGGCTATTCCATCGTTCCTTCGGTAGAATATCGCAAGCAGAATCTTTTCACCAAAGGATTGGATGTGACGGTTACGGCTAATTACAACCACAACCTGACGACAAACGTGGATACAGCGATGTACAAATACAACTGGCTGGGTGACCGTATCCCCAGATCGACTGCCGGCGAACAGAATCACCAGTTCAGTGAACAAATCAATACAAACTGGAATACCACACTTACTGCGGTATACCGACTGGGCAAAATGCACTCGTTTACGTTTAATAATGTATTCAGTACTTTTCGTCGTACAGGACGAAGTCTGATTGAGAAAAATTCCGTACTGGAAGATTACGATGAACCTACCAAAAGCCGGAAGAACATTGCAGGGTTATCTTATCGCCTGATGCCTTCTGAAAAATGGAATCTGTCGGTCTTCGGCAAGCACTACAATTCTTACAGTGAAGGAACGGTACAGCTGAGCGACAACAATGTAGGAAGTGATACGAGGGTGTCACAAAGTGTCAGCTCTTTCGGATATGGAGCCGCCGGAACCTATTTCTTAGGAAAAGCCATTCAGTTGAAGCTCTCTTACGAAAAGGCGCTGCGCATGCCCAGCACACAGGAACTGTTTGGTGACGGTGACCTTGAAGCGGGGAAAGCTGACTTGAAACCGGAACGTAGTGACAACGTGAACCTGAGCGCCAGCTACAACAAGCAGTTAGGCAAACACGGGTTGTATGTGGAAGGGGGAGTGATTTACCGTAATACCCAAGACTACATCAAACGCGACTTGTCGACCGTAGGAGGTACCAGCTATGGAAGCTACACCAATCATGGCCGGGTAGAGACAAAAGGTTTCAATGTATCTCTGCGATACAGTTACAGCAACTGGTTCAATTTGGGAGGTACATTCAACAACCTTGACACCCGCGACAAGGAAAAGAAACGGGCAGCAAGCAGCGGACAGAATGCACTGACGTACGGACAGCGCATCCCGAACATTCCTTACCAGTATGCAAACGTAGATATGAACTTCTACTGGCATAACCTGTTTGCAAAAGGGAATACCCTCACATTCGGATGGGATTGTTTCTACCAGCATGACTTCCCGTTGTATTGGGAAAGCTTTGGTGACCCATCTACTAAAATCCGGGTGCCGCAGCAAATCTCCCATAATCTCTCCTTGGGGTACAGCATTCGGAACGGACGTTACAACATTTCTTTCGAATGCCGGAACCTCACCGATGAGAAACTGTATGACAACTTTAGCCTGCAAAAAGCCGGACGGGCATTTTATGGAAAATTCCGAGTGTATTTTGGAAAGTAATAAACCAATAAAAATATAAATACAAGTATATGAATAAAAAGAATTTCATTTTAGGACTGGGTGCTTTCTGCATGGGAGGCCTGTTCATGGGGTGTCAGAACGAAGAAAATGACCCAACCTTCAGCAATCACAACAACTTCAAGGGAAACTACGTCATTCCGGTCACCGCAGGAGGTACTTCCTATCTGCTTACGGCAGAAAGTCTGGACGAAGGCAAAATTTCAGTCATTGAAAACGGAAAGGAATTTCAAGACCAGATTTCTTACTGGATTTTTTACGACCAGAATTATTTTTTCGGAATCAAATATAACGACGGCTCACAAGGCACCGGAGGATGTTACTATCTGGATGCCAACAATGTGCCACAGAAAAAATACAGTTATACATTCAACCGTTTTACGACCTACGGCACATGGGGTGACAATGTGATTACCGTATCTACCGGAGACACCAAGCAGACTGACGGTAAAGGCAATGCAGCACAAGGCTTTTTATTTAACTACTTGAATGCCAAGAACGGTACCACCAGTACCAACCAGCAGGATATTTTAGCTGAGAACTTCTTAGGAAACGGTGAAAAGGTTACCATGGCCGGATTTGTGGAAGCCAACGGAAAGCTCTACACCTCCATTATTCCCATGGGTATGAGTCACTACGGGGTGAATACCTGGCCCGATAAGGTACTGAATCAGGATTATGTGGCAACCGGTACCGGCGGCTCAGGAAGCGGTAAGTATACTGCCGGACAGATTCCTTCTACCCAATATCCGGATAATGCTTATATCGCCATTTACAGCGGCAGCAACTTTGATGAAGAACCGGTTATTGCGAAAACTGACAAGATTGGTTTTGCTTGCGGACGCATGCGTTCGCAGTACTATCAGACCATCTGGAGCGATGATGACGGCAATTTATATGTATTTTCAGGAGGATATGGACGTACGGCTACCCAGCCTGCGGCTGATGCCAACTTAAAGGCAAAGGTACAAGGTACACTTCCTTCTGGTGTCGTGCGCATCCCTGCCGGAAGTACTGCCTTCGATGAGTATTATTGCAACCTGGAAACGATGAGCGGTGCGAGCGGCCATCCGTTGTTCCGCTGCTGGCACGTAGGTGGCGATTATTTCCTGCTCAATAATTACGGATGCAGCATTGAAGAAGTAGCCACACTAGGAACCAATGCACCTAAAAATGAACTGGTGATATTCAAAGCCAGCGAAAAGAAGCTGATTCCTATTACAGGATTGCCTGACATGAACCTGATTTCTTCTTTCGGAAATTCTCCTTATCTGGAAAATCAGTATTTTTATATTCCGGTACTGACTACCGAAGAAGGTGCTACTCCCACATTCTATAAAATCAATCCTCAAACAGGAGAAGCTGTAAAAGGACTGGAAGTGGAAGCCGATGAAATTACAACGGTAGGTAAAATTGCATTAACTCAACAATAACATCCGAAAATGAGAAAATTATTCGGGAAAATACACCTCTGGCTTTCTATTCCAGTGGGAATTATTCTTTCCATTATTTGTTTCTCGGGAGTTGCACTGGTATTCGAAAAGGAAATCACTCAGGCATGTAAGCCCCATTTATATAAGGTAAGCGTTCCGGAAGGGAACGCTGCCGTTCTTCCACCTTCACAACTGATTGCACGCATAAAGGAGCAGACTGCCGATTCACTCAAGCTAACCTCACTGCAATATTCGGGAAAAGCCGATGAGGCAGCTACGGTGACTTTCAAAAACTCAGGCAGAAAAAGTCTGAGTGTGAATCCGTACACGGGAGAGGTGAACGGATGGATAGAAGGAAACGATTTTTTTCAAACCATGCGGAAACTGCATCGCTGGCTGCTGAACCCTCCACCGCAGAAAGGAGCCTCCTCTGTAGGGAAAATGATAGTCGGCATCTCCACCCTGCTGATGGTCGTAATTCTTGTCAGTGGTCTTGTTATCTGGTGGCCTCGCACCCGTAAAGCGTTAAATAACCGGCTGAAGGTTTCCTGCTGCAAAGGATGGCGCCGTTTCTGGTATGACAGTCATGTGGCGTTGGGCTTCTATTCTACCCTCTTCCTGCTGGTCATGGCACTTACCGGGCTCACCTGGTCGTTTGGCTGGTATCGTTCGTTTGCTTACGGACTTTTTGGAGGAAACACTTCGAAGCAGGCCCAAACTCACGGAACTTCCCTCCCCCAAAAGGAAAACGATGCACGTACCAAGAAAGGAGGAAAGAAACAAACCGATTATACGGCTTGGGACAAGGCAGTTCAGGAAGTACAGACAAAATACACCGGCTACACTTCACTCCGCATAGAAGAGAAGAAGATACAAGTTATCCAGGGACAGCAATTACGTCGTACAGATACCCTGAAATTCAATCCGAAGAACGGAGAGATTACAGAAACCACAACCTATGCGGAAGTGCCTCGCGCACAGAAACTGAAAGGCTGGTTCTATGCCTTCCACACCGGAAGCTGGGGAGGTATCTATACAAAGCTACTCTATTTCCTGGCAGCTTTTATCGGAGGCGTACTTCCACTCAGCGGGTATTATTTATGGTTGAAGAAGAAACAAAGAGCTACAAGGTAAGTTTGGCCAAATAGTCATAATGACTGCCTTCCTTCACCAGCTCTGCTTTGAATCCATATTGAGAAGCATACAGACTCAGGGTATTGAAATCCACATACAACCAGTCGAATGCTTCTCCTTTTATTTGTTTATATTGCATCTGGAAATCCAGTTGACCGTAATAATCGCCCGCCAAATCAACGACAAAACTTCCATCTTCCTCCTCAAACAGGTATCTCAAATCGCTTGAATCCATTAAGATACAACCACCAGGATTCAACAACAGCTTCATCCGCTGGAAGAAATCACCGAAATTCTCTACCCGTCCGATAATTCCCGAACCGTTCATCAGCATCAGAATAGTGTCAAAACGTTCGGCAAAATGTGTGTCGAACAGATTGACCAGACGGGCATCCAATCCACGTGCCTGCATGACTTCTACCGACAGAGGAGAAATATCAATAGCCACAGACTCTTTTCCCATTTGCTTTAAAGCCAAGGAATGACAGCCACTGCCTGCTCCTACATCTAAAATCTTTCCCTGAGCCATATCCAGTGCGGTTTGTTCCAGCAAGGGCATGTGTTCATATGTACGGAATAATTCACTCACTGGAATTTCATCTTCCTCAAACTGTGAAGAGAAAACTCTTAACTTTCCAGCCTTTCCATTCTTGAAGTAATCGTATATGGCAGCTCCCATTGGATCCTTTTCTGCCTGTAGCCATGTGGTCTTCATGATTCTTTGTCTCTGTAATTAACGTGCACAAAAATACAAAATAAAATTCACAATGGTTATTTATTCATTATATTCATGCATTTTTCAGAATAAACACACAAAAAAATAAGAATTTATGCATGATATTCAAAATATATCCGTATTTTTGCAGCCGTAAAAGAATAATTATACAATGAAGAACAAGAATAGCAGACTTGATTCAATCAAAATGATTATCTCCAGCAAGGAGATTGGAAGTCAGGACGAACTCTTGCAGGAGTTGACAAAAGAAGGATTCCAATTGACACAAGCCACCCTGTCGCGCGACTTGAAGCAACTGAAGGTAGCCAAAGCTGCCAGCATGAACGGGAACTATGTATATGTACTTCCCAACAATACCATGTACAAGCGCATGACAGAGCCGCAAAAAGCCAGCGAAATGCTGCGTCACAACGGATTCATCTCCATTGAATTCTCCCACAACATCGCTGTGATCAAGACTCGCCCGGGATATGCCAGCAGTCTGGCATACGACATTGACATGCACAATTTCCATGAAATCATCGGTACCATTGCCGGCGACGACACCATCATGCTGGTGATTCGCGAAAATTGCACGCGTACAGAAGTCAAGCATGCTCTTGCCAACATTATACCGAATATAAACCAACTCTAACTGATAAGAATAAAAAATGGAACCTACTAAACAAATTGATGTAATGGTAGCCGACGCCTCACACGAGGTTTACGTTGACACAATATTGGACACGATTAGAGAAGCAGCCAAAGTTCGCGGTACGGGTATTGCCGAACGTACACACGAATACGTAGCTACCAAGATGAAAGAAGGAAAAGCCATCATCGCACTGTGCGGAGATGATTTTGCCGGATTTACTTACATCGAATCATGGGGAAACAAACAGTACGTAGCTACTTCCGGACTGATTGTCCATCCGAAATACAGAGGATGCGGACTGGCTAAGCGTATCAAGCATGCCTCTTTTACTTTGGCTCGTCTGCGATGGCCGAAAGCCAAAATCTTCAGTCTGACTTCAGGAGCTGCGGTCATGAAAATGAATACAGAGCTGGGATACGTACCTGTCACTTTCAACGAGTTGACCGACGATGACTCATTCTGGAAAGGATGTGAAGGATGTATCAACCACGAAATCCTGATGGCGAAAAACCGTAAATTCTGTATCTGCACAGCCATGCTTTATGATCCGGCTTTGCATACAGACGATAAAATAAACAATTTCTAAATACAAAAATAATCTCAAGCGAGGTTTTCTCCTGAACTCATACAGGCGAAAAGCTTCACGATATAAAGATAAGCACCATGGAAGAAAAGAAAAAAGTTGTCGTTGCTTTCAGCGGCGGATTGGACACTTCCTTTACCGTAATGTATCTGGCAAAGGAAAAAGGATATGAAGTATATGCAGCATGCGCCAATACCGGTGGTTTCAGCCCGGAACAGTTAAAAAAGAACGAAGAAAATGCGTATAAACTGGGAGCTGTGAAATATGTGACTCTTGACGTAACACAGGAATACTACGAAAAGAGCCTGAAATACATGGTATTCGGAAACGTACTGCGTAACGGTACTTACCCTATTTCTGTAAGTTCTGAACGTATCTTCCAGGCATTGGCCATCGCCCGTTATGCCAACGAAATCGGAGCTCATGCCATTGCTCACGGTTCTACTGGTGCCGGTAACGACCAGGTGCGTTTTGACATGACTTTCCTGGTAATGGCTCCGGGAGTGGAAATCATTACCCTGACACGTGACATGGCGTTGAGCCGTGAATATGAAATCAATTACCTGAAGGAAAATGGTTTTGAGGCAGATTTCACTAAACTGAAATACTCATACAACGTAGGTATCTGGGGAACTTCTATCTGCGGTGGTGAAATTCTGGATTCTGCACAGGGATTGCCGGAAAGTGCTTACCTGAAACAGGTAACCAAAACAGGCAGCGAGCAACTGAAACTGGAATTCAAGAAAGGTGAGTTGTATGCCGTAAACGGTGAAGTGTTCGACGACAAGATTAAAGCCATCCAGAAAGTAGAAGAGATTGGTGCAGCCTACGGTATCGGTCGTGATATGCATGTGGGTGATACGATTATCGGTATCAAAGGTCGTGTAGGATTCGAAGCTGCTGCTCCGATGCTGATTATCGGCGCTCACCGCTTCCTGGAAAAATATACCCTGAGTAAATGGCAGCAATACTGGAAAGACCAGGTAGCCAACTGGTACGGCATGTTCCTGCACGAAAGCCAGTATCTGGAACCGGTAATGCGCGACATCGAAGCCATGCTGACCGAATCACAGCGTAACGTCAATGGAACTGCTATTCTGGAACTTCGTCCGTACGGATTCTCTACTGTAGGAGTTGAATCAAAAGATGACCTCGTGAAGAACAAGTTCGGCGAATACGGAGAAATGCAGAAAGGATGGACTGCAGAAGACGCTAAAGGCTTCATCAAGGTGTTGTCTACTCCGCTTCGTGCCTATTATGCAAACCATAAAGACGAAGCTGACGTATGATAAAAGCAGGAATTATAGGAGGCGCAGGATATACGGCAGGCGAACTGATTCGCCTGCTGCTTAATCATCCGGATGTAGAGATTGCATTTATCAACAGCTCCAGCAATGCGGGCAACAAGATTACTGATGTACACGAAGGCTTGTATGGAGAAACCGATTTAGTGTTTACAGATGAGCTTCCACTCGATACCATCGATGTATTGTTCTTCTGTACGGCTCACGGTGATACAAAAAAATTCATGGAGAGTCACAATGTACCGGAAGATTTGAAAATCATCGACCTGTCCATGGACTACCGCATCAAATCGGACGACCATGACTTTGTATACGGTCTGCCAGAACTGAATCGCCGTACTATCTGCCAAAGCAAGCACGTGGCTAACCCGGGATGCTTTGCTACATGCATTCAGCTCGGACTTCTGCCATTGGCCAAGCATTTGCTGTTGAACGACGACGTGATGGTAAACGCCATTACCGGAAGTACCGGAGCAGGTGTAAAACCAGGTGCTACGAGTCATTTCAGCTGGCGTAACAACAACCTCAGCATCTACAAACCGTTCTCACACCAGCATGTGCCAGAAATCAAACAGTCACTGAAACAACTGCAGAACAGTTTCCATTCAGAAATCGATTTCATTCCTTACCGAGGTGACTTTGCCCGTGGTATTTTTGCCACTATCGTAGTAAAGACCAAAGTAGAGCTGGAAGAGATTGTGAAAATGTACGAAGAGTACTATGCAGAAGATTCTTTCACCCACATCGTAGACAAGAATATCGACCTGAAGCAGGTAGTCAACACCAACAAATGCTTGATTCACCTGGAAAAGCATGGCGACAAGTTGCTCATTATTTCTTGCATTGACAACCTGCTGAAAGGAGCCAGCGGTCAGGCTGTACACAATATGAACCTGATGTTCAACCTGGAAGAAACAGTAGGACTGAAACTGAAACCGAGCGCATTTTAATTAATGAAAAATGAAGAACGAAGAATGAAGAATTCACGCCAGAGAGAAGATTCATTGTTACATACTAGAAGCTATGATTTTGCATTACGTATCGTAGGCATGAACAAATATCTCAGAGAGCAAAAAGGAGAATTCGTGTTAAGCAAACAAATTCTTCGTTCTGGAACGGCTATCGGAGCATTAATACGCGAATCGGAATTTGCACAAAGCCAAGCCGACTTTGTCAATAAATTAAGTGTGGCATTAAAGGAAGCAAACGAAACGGATTACTGGCTCAATCTGCTTCACGACTCGCACTATTTAAATGAAGTGTCCTTTATCAGTATGGAGAACGATTGCGGTGAACTTATAGCCCTACTTGTATCTTCCATCATGACTGTAAAAAACAAATTAATGAAGAAAAGTGAAGAATAAGAAGCGAAAAGACTTCAGCTCCAATTCTTCATTCTTCATTCTTAATTCTTAATTAATATGAAGTTATTCGACGTATATCCTTTGTTCGATGTAAACATCGTAAAAGGAAAAGGCTGCCACGTATGGGACGACAAAGGTCAGGAATACCTTGACCTTTATGGAGGACATGCCGTTATCTCCATCGGTCACGCACATCCTCACTATGTGGAAACCATCAGCAAACAAGTAGCTACATTGGGATTCTATTCCAACTCTGTAATCAACAAGTTACAGCAGGAAGTAGCCGACCGTCTGGGAGCCATCAGCGGTTATGATGACTATCAGCTTTTCTTAATCAACTCTGGAGCAGAAGCCAACGAAAATGCATTGAAACTAGCATCTTTCTATAACGGACGTACACGTGTGATTTCTTTCGCCAAAGCTTTCCACGGACGTACTTCACTGGCAGTAGAAGTAACCAACAATCCGAAAATCATTGCTCCGATCAATGACAACGGACACGTGACATACCTGCCACTGAATGACACAGAAGCGCTGAAAACCGAACTGGGCAAAGGCGATGTATGTGCAGTCATCATTGAAGGTATACAAGGCGTAGGAGGAATTCAGCTCCCTACTACAGAGTTCATGAAAGCCATTCGCCAGGCGTGCGATGAAACCAATACCGTCATGATTCTGGATGAAATCCAGTCGGGTTACGGAAGAAGCGGTAAATTCTTTGCTCACCAGTACAATGACGTACGCCCTGACATGATTACTGTAGCTAAAGGCATTGGCAACGGATTCCCGATGGCCGGTGTACTGATCAGTCCGAAATTCACTCCGGTATATGGACAGTTAGGAACGACTTTCGGTGGAAATCATCTGGCATGTGCAGCAGCTATCGCTGTACTTGATGTGATGAAAGCAGAAAATCTAGTTGAAAATGCAGCCAAAGTAGGTACTCACCTATTGGAAGAATTGAAAAACTTCAAAGGAATTAAAGAAGTACGCGGTCGCGGTTTGATGATTGGAATGGAATTTGAAGAACCCATCAAGGAACTCCGCCAGAAATTACTTTTCGAAGAAAAAGTATTTACCGGTGTCAGCGGCACCAACGTCATCCGTTTGCTTCCGCCGCTCTGCCTGAGCATGAACGAAGCAGATGAATTCCTGACTCGTTTACATAGGCTTATCAAATAATAAAAACGTATCACGTTTTTACATTCACGCCTTGATGCATTTCTACATCAAGGCGTTTTTTGTTATCCTTCTTATTACCCATAAATTTTCTCCATTAAAGGAGATTTTATTTTTCCGGTTCAGGAGAAACGTTCCAAAATCTCCATGCACATACGGCCGTTATGATAAGGGCATTTCCAAAAGCCAGCCTTATCATCCTTCATAGTTATGAGTAGCTTATCATAAATACGAAGGTATGCGCACCCGGTAGTTTCCGTAGAGTTAAACGGCGCAATCTCCATATAATAGAAAGGCAATTCACCCAGCCCCCATTCCTTACGCCAAAGTTCCACCATTGTCTTCAGGCGTTCAGCATACGTTTTGTGTTTTCCTACGTTCGATTCTCCCTGATACCACAAAAAACCTTTGATGGTATAATTCTGTAGTGGCTTCAACATGCCGTTATACATCAATGTCGGACTCAGGTAATGCCACCAGTCATGTCCGTCCTCCTTGCGAATGTCTTTCTTCAAGTCAATATCGGGATACTGGGACACAACTTCACGAGGCAGCCATCCTTCCACCATAGAACCACCCCAACTACAGTTGATGATTCCTATTGGAATATCCAGTACCTGATTCACCATCATGGCAAAATGAAAGGCCGTCGCACTGAAAGCCGGTGCATTTTCCGGATTACTTACCTTCCAGCTCCCTTTACACGAATCCACTGGTTTTACCTGACCGTTTTTCTCCACGGTAGCCACACGAATACCTTTCCATTTCGATGAAGTAGCAATGGCTTCATTAGCCCCTGCTATCGGACAGTTTACGAATCCTCGGAGAGGCATCTCCATATTCGACTGCCCTGAGCAGAACCAGACTTCGCCTACCAGGACATTGTTCAGTTTCACTTCCTCTCCGTCGGAAATGGAAATCGTATAAGCCTGATAACTGGCTGTGGGAGTCTGAATTTTAGCCACCCACTTTCCTTCCGCATCGGCGGTTACTTTATACACTTCCCGGTTCCACGACGGACGGATAATCACTTCGGCATTCGCATTTGCCTTTCCCCACAGACAAGCTTCAGCCTGCTGTTGCAATACCATATTGTCACTCACAATGTCGGGCAATGTAATCTTGCCCCATGCTCCAGCCTGCACCATCAGCAGACAGGCACTCACAATCCATTTTTTCATCTTACTCTATTTTTAAAGTCGCCATTTCTACAAAAATGATATGAGGAAGAGTGTTCTCAAAACAGAAAGTTAAAATTGCACGTTTCTCATAATATCATATTCTTTTTCACAAAGATAGTACATCTATCTTCATTACAATTAATACTTTTTTATCCAAGTTTTTCCAAATCATCCTCCAAACCTCAGTACTTTCTTGAAAATACTCCAGTACTTCCATAGTAATACTTCAGTACTTCCCCGTCAGTACTGGAGTACTGGCAAGGAAGTACTGGCAACGATAAAGGAACTGTAAATCAGCACATTCTTTTTATAGCAACAAAACTTATCAATTTCTGTAAATTGAATACCAAAATAAATTCCATTATATAGCCCAACTCTCATTTTTAATTATAACTTTGCGAATAAAGAACTCAAACTTAAAAGATATGAAAGTAGCAATTATCGGAGCCGGAAACATGGGAGGTGCCATTGCCCGTGGACTGGCCAACGGACATTATATTCAGGCACAAGAAATTTCGGTATCCAACCCCAGTGCCGGCAAACTGGACGCGCTGAAAGCGGAATTTCCTGCCATTCACGTAACGCATTCCAATAAAGAAGCGGCAGAAGATGCGGACATTATCATTATTGCCGTCAAGCCGTGGAAAGTGGAAGAAGTGTTGAAGCCGCTGAGATTAAGAGGACCACAGATTCTGGTATCGGTGGCGGCAGGACTGACTTTTGAAGACCTGGCACATTTTGTAGACCCGGAAATGCCAATGTTCCGCGTCATTCCTAACACGGCCATTTCAGAAGGAGCCAGTATGACACTGATTGCCGCACGCAACGCTTCGGAAGAACAGATCACTTCCCTGACTGCGCTCTTTAACGAGATGGGACGTTCCATGCTGATTGAGGAGAAACAATTTGCAGCTGCCACCTCGCTGACTTCCTGTGGCATTGCCTACGTACTGAAATACGTACAAGCTGCCATGCAGGCAGGAGTAGAACTGGGTATCAAGCCACACGATGCACAGACCATGCTGGCACAAACCCTGGAAGGGGCAGCCAAACTCTTGCTAAACAACGAAAATGCACATCCGGCCACAGAAATCGAGAAAGTGACTACTCCGGGGGGAATTACCATCAAAGGTATCAACTCGCTGGAGCACGACGGATTTACCTCGGCCGTTATTCACGCCATCAAGGCCAGCTTATAAAAACATCATACGGGGAGCTTCGTGCTCCCTTTTTCATTACAAAACCTGAACCGACATGAAAAACAACATTCTTATCACCATGGGAATCCTTGTATTGCTGGGAGTGGCTGTACAGGGTTTGTTTGGCATCGTAGCCGGTGTATTCCTGTCCGCCATTTTAGGAATCATCTACGGAGCCGTCAAGAAAAACAAGCAGTTTCTGCGCTGGTCAGTCATCGCACTTACCATCGACATTATCTGCATCATCCTGTTCTATTTCTGCCTGATTCAATCGGACATGTAACTTTTACTTCACAAAACCTTTTTTCGCCCATTTCAGGCTGTTCCATCGTTTCACAAAGATAAAGGCACGAATGTTCTCGTCGAGCAGGAAGGCACACCACATACCGACCAGTCCCCAGCCCAGATGAATACCGAACAGATAGCTGAGTCCGACAGAGACCGTCCACTGCACAATCAGTCCGACATAGAACGGGAAATTCACGTCACCTGCCGAGCGGAGGGCATTCGTGGCATAGATATTTACGGCACGCCCTATCTCTACGATGACATCGACAATGAGAATGGTCACTCCCAACCGGATAATATTCTCGTTGTCCGTCAGCATACTGAAGATTGTATGTCCGAATATGGCCCAGATGCACGAAAGTCCCAGCGATACTAAAATGGACAGACGCATGACGTACTTTCCCAACAGGTAGGCCGCACGTATTCGCTTCTGCCCCACCAGATGACCGATACTGATGGCTCCTCCTTGTGCCATGGCGATGGCAAAGAGATAGACAAACATGGTAGTATTCACCGTATAGGTTCGTGTGGCCAGCGAATCATTTCCTAAGATATTGATTAAATAGGTAATAACCACCTGCGAAAAACTGTACGACATATTCTCCCCGGCAGAAGGGACTCCCACCTTCAACAGGTTTTTCAGTTCTATCCAAGGGAAAGGACGGAACAGGGCCATCGGGAAAGACGGGATATGTTTTCTGAAGAGAATGACAAACAAGACAATCATGCTCACCCCACGGGCTATAGAGGTAGATATGGCCGCTCCTTCTGCTCCCATGGCAGGCAGGCCGAACTTACCGAAAATCAGGGAATAGTTTCCGATGATGTTCATCACATTGACCAGCACCGTGACCAACATAGGGTAAATGGCTTTGTTGGCACTACGCAAGGACGCGGAAATGGTCAGCGAAATAGCCTGGAAGAAAGCAAACGCCCCTACAATCTCCATGTAACCGATACCATATTTCAGCAGTTCCGGACGAAGTCCCATCCATCCCAATAATGTAGCTGCTCCATAGTGCAGGATGGCACTGACCGCAAGTCCCACGACCAGGTTCAGCAATAAAGACACACCGACCACCTGCACCATCTTGTTCCTCATTCCTGCTCCCAGGTACTGCGAACACAGCACAGAAGTACCGATATTGATTACCTCGAAAATAAGGAAAGCAAACATCACAATCTGGTTCACCACCCCTACTGCCGCCACACTTTCATCGGAATACTGACTCAGCATAACGGTGTCGACAACACCTAACATCATAATCAATAAGGTCTCGATAAAGATAGGAATCACGAGCTTCGTCAAGCCTTTCCGGATACCTGTTTGTTGAATTGCCTGTTCCACGTACTAACTCTCTAAAAAACGTGACAAAATTACAACATTTAGCGCGGAGAGTGTCTTGACATAGGTCAATTTAAAGGCGTAAAAACCACAATGCACTATTTTCTCCCTTTTCTTCACTATTTTCCTCCTCAAATTCCCGATAAAACATGATTTTTGTGATACTTAAAAATAATTATTATGAAAACCAAGCAATTTCTACTTATCCTATTAGCATGTCTTTGCTTCCCTTTTGCTCAGTTATGGAGTAATCCCGTAAACGGACTTCTGGAAAGAATTGATTCGGGAGCTTCCAAGAAATTCATCATACAAGTAAAAAAAGGACAATCCGATTTTTTTGAACTCGACCAGAAAGGTGACAAAGTAGTTATTCGGGGAAACAACTACGTAAACATCGCTACCGGCTTGAACTGGTATCTGAAATATTACGCAGGCATTCATCTCTCATGGAACGGCATGACTGCCAAGTTACCGGAAAGCTTGCCGAAAGTTTCTACTCCGGTACGCAAGGAAACCAACCTCGCCTTACGCTACGATTTCAACTATTGCACTTATTCCTATACCATGGCTTTCTGGGACTGGAAACGCTGGGAAAAGGAAATCGACTGGATGGCACTGCACGGAATCAACTTGCCGCTGGCAGTAGTCGGTCAGGAATGCGTGTGGAAAAACATGCTCGAAAAATTAGGTTATACGAAAGAAGAAATCAATAAATTCATTGCAGGACCTGCTTTCTTGGCATGGTGGGCAATGAACAACCTGGAAGGATGGGGCGGTCCCAATCCTGACAGCTGGTACACACAGCAGGAAGCACTGCAGAAGAAGATTCTGAAACGTATGCGCGAATACGGCATCGAACCGGTATTCCCGGGCTATTCCGGTATGGTACCTCATGATGCCAATAAAAAATTGGGACTGAACGTAACCGAACCTGCATTGTGGAACGGATTTACCCGTCCGGCTTTCCTGCTTCCTACCGACTCACGCTTCAATGAAATTGCTTCTTTATATTACAAGGAACTGGAAAAATTGTTCGGCAAAGCCAACTATTACTCCATGGACCCGTTCCACGAACTTGAAGATGCGGGAAGTGTGGATTTTGATGCAGCTGGAAAGGCTGTACTTAAAGCAATGAAAGACGTCAATCCGAAGGCTACATGGGTGATTCAGGGATGGACTGAAAACCCGCGCCCGGAGATGATCAAGAACCTGAACAACGGGGATATCCTGATTCTGGACCTGTTCAGCGAATGCCGACCGATGTGGGGTATTCCTTCTATCTGGAAACGTGAAAAGGGTTATGAGCAGCACGACTGGCTGTTCTGTATGATAGAAAACTTCGGAGGCAACGTGGGTCTGCACGGACGTATGGACCAGCTGCTGAACAATTTCTACCTTACCAAGAACAATCCATTAGCCGCCCATCTGAAAGGTATCGGCCTGACCATGGAAGGCAGCGAAAACAATCCGGTGATGTTCGAACTGATGTGCGAACTTCCCTGGCGTCCGGAAAAGTTCACCAAGGAAGAATGGTTAAAAGACTATCTCTTCGCACGCTACGGTGTACGGGATGAAAAAATTACACAGGCATGGAGCATTCTTGCCGACGGCATCTACAACTGCCCGTTTGGCAATAACCAGCAAGGCCCTCACGAATCCATTTTCTGCGGCCGTCCCGGACTGAATAACTTCCAGGCATCCAGCTGGTCTAAGATGCAGAACTATTATGACCCGACCAGCACGGAAGCGGCAGCCCGCCTGATGCTGGAAGTAGCCGACAAATACAAAGGCAACAACAACTTTGAATACGACCTGGTAGACATCGTCCGTCAGTCACTCTCCGACAGAGGACGTATCGTCTACAACCAGACCATTGCCGACTTCAAGAGTTTCGACAAAAAGAACTTTACAGCTCATTCACAAGAGTTCTTGAACATCTTATTGGCACAAGACCGCCTGTTAGGCACCAGAAGTGAATTCCGCGTAGGACGCTGGATTGAACAGGCCCGTAATCTCGGAACTACTCCGGAGGAAAAAAATTTGTACGAATGGAATGCCCGCGTACAGATTACCACATGGGGAAACCGCGTATGTGCCAACGACGGAGGTCTTCGCGACTATGCCCATAAGGAATGGAACGGGCTTCTGAAAGACTTCTACTACAAACGCTGGGCAGCCTACTGGCAGACACTCCAGGATGTGCTTGATGGCAAACCGATGGTGGAACTGGACTACTATGCCATGGAAGAACCTTGGACACTTGCTCATAATCCGTACGCATCGCAACCGGAAGGTGACTGTGTCAGCGTAGCAAAAGAAGTATTTAATGAGGTATTTCCGAATAAGTAATTAAGAATTGCAATAACCATTAATCAGAAAGCACCATGAAACGATTGCTGTCATTAGACATCTTACGCGGCATCACGGTATGCGGCATGATTCTGGTAAACAATGCCGGAGGCCCCGTTTCGTACGCACCGTTGCGTCATTCTGTATGGAACGGACTCACTCCGTGTGACTTAGTTTTCCCGTTCTTTCTGTTTATGGTCGGTATCTCCACCTACATTTCTCTTCGGAAGTTTAACTTCGAACCTACCTCGGAAGTGGTCAAGAAGATTGTTCGACGTACGTTCCTTATCATCCTAATCGGATTAGCGATTGACTGGTTTGGATATGTGTGCAATGGAGACTTCTTCCCCATTGACACGCTACGCATCCCTGGTGTATTGCAACGAATTGGCCTATGCTACGGCATCGTATCGCTTATAGTCATTTATATCAATCATAAGTATCTCCCATGGATTTGCGGTGGATTACTTCTTGCTTATTCCATCTTACTTCTGACAGGAAATGGCTATGCCTGTGATGACACCAATCTGCTTGCGGTCATCGACAGAGGCGTATTTGGGGAAGCCCATCTTTACAAAAAGAGTCCGATTGATCCGGAAGGCCTTGCCGGCACATTATCTGCCGTAGCCCACACGCTCATCGGATTTATGTGTGGCAGATTGTTACTGGAAAAGATATCTGTAAACAAACGGATTGTCAAGCTCATTACAGCAGCTGTAATTATGCTGGTCATCGGCTATGTACTTTCCATTTGGATGCCGATTAACAAACGGGTATGGTCTACCACCTTCGTTTTAGTCACATGTGGCTGGGGCTCTCTGCTACTGGCATTACTTATGTATGTAATAGACGTAAAGAACATCAATAAAGGATGGACCTTCTTCCTGGTTTTCGGAATGAATCCTTTGTTCCTTTACGTGCTCAGTGAGGTTGTGGCAATCATATTCTCTCAATGGGAAATAAAAGACGCTATCTATCAAACAATCACCATTGCTGTTCCAGATGAATATCTGGCCTCTCTTATCTATTCATTGCTATTCTGCTCAGTAATGGGATTAACCGGCTACATCCTTCATCGTAAAAAAATCTATATCAAGATTTGATAAAAACTAACCTTTTAAAAATCTAAGTTTATGTGTAAAGTACAATTGAAAAATGCAAGACTAAGGCCATTCGCTTTGTTTATGGCTCTTTTTCTGATGAATGTCTCATGGGCATTTGCGCAGCTCACTGTTACAGGACGTGTACAGAGTAAATCAGGCGAACCGCTGATTGGTGTAAACGTCATTGAAAAAGGTACTACCAACGGTACAGTTACCGACTTGGATGGTAATTTCTCTCTTCGAACAGAGAAAGGTAAAACACTTGTGTTCTCTTATATCGGTTTCGTAGCACAAGAAAATGTAGTAAAAGGAACCAGAATGAATGTAACTCTTCTTGAAGATACGGAAACCTTGGATGAGGTAGTAGTTATTGGCTACGGTAGCATGCAACGTAAAGATGTAACCAGTTCCATTACTTCCATAAAAGCAGAAGATATGAATGTCGGTGTTATTACAACTCCGGCTCAGATGCTTCAAGGTAAAGTTCCTGGGCTGACTATCGCCAATACCAGCGACCCGAACGGTTCGGCTTCCATCTCTTTGCGTGGTGCTTCTTCACTGCGTACCGGTGAGGCTATGGAACCTTACTACGTAGTAGACGGGGTACCGGGAGTAAGTATCTCTCTAGTAGCTCCAGAAGACATCGAAAGTATCGATGTCTTGCGCGATGCTTCTGCTACAGCCATCTATGGTTCTAAAGCTGCCAACGGTGTGATTATTATCACTACGAAAAAAGGAAAGAAAGATGGACGTACGAGTGTAAGCTACAGCGGTTACGTAGCATGGGATCGTACCTTAAAGACCTTAGATATGATGACGGCAGATGAGTTACTAAGCTATGCCAAAACAAATAACATTACCCAGCTAAATGATTACTACAATGTAGATAATCCGGCTAACACCAATTGGCAAGATGAAGTGTTACGTACTGGTTTCAGCCATAATCATAACGTATCTATTAACGGTGGCAATGAAAAAACAAACTATAGTGCTTCACTTAACTTCCAAGACCGTGAAGGTGTGGTAAGAGGCACTAATATGGATCGCTTGAATGCACGTACCTTCGTACAAACCAAAGCTCTGAATAACCGTTTAGAATTAGCTCTCAGTCTAAATGCCAGCATCCGTAATAGTTCTACAGGACCAACCGACATCCAAGGTCGTAGCGTATTGGATGCAATGTACTACTACAACCCTTTGGTTCCTGTAAAAAATGAAGATGGTACATGGTATCGTAACCTGAATATTTCACAGAACTATAACCCGCTGTCAATGATTAACGAAGACCGTTATGACACAAAAGAAAAATTGTTGCAAGGTACAGCGCAAGCCACCCTGCATATCATCGACGGTCTGGACTGGAATCTTAATCTTTCATACCAAAACCAACAATACATCTACAACATCTACAATACCACACAAACCCAGTTGCCTTCAGTTATTTCGAAACACGGACAGACAGACCGTAGCACTACAGAAAACATCCGCAAGCAGATGGAAACTTACCTGAATTGGAACCATACTTTTGCAGATGCACATAAAGTAGATATCATGCTGGGTTACTCATGGGAACAAGCTGACAACAACGACGGTTTCGGACTGAGAGTCTATAATTTCTATAATGACGATTTAACTTACCACAACTTGGGTATGGCCAATAACATAGATATTAATGACGTCATCAGTAACAACCTCTCTACACTGAGAATGATCTCCTTCTATGGACGTATTAATTACAGCTATAAGAGCAGATACTTACTGCAAGCAACTGTTCGTCGAGACGGTTCTTCTGCTTTCGGTGAAAACAATCGCTGGGCAACTTTCCCATCTGTATCTGCAGCATGGCGCATCACAGAGGAACAATTCATGAAAAACCAACACGTATTCGATGACTTGAAATTGAGAGTCGGCTACGGTGTAAGCGGAAACTCTTTGGGATTCGACGCCTTTATCGCACGTCCCCTGTATGGTGCTACAGGATGGTTCACCTATGTAAATCCAGATGGAAGCACATCCAATTATAGAATGCTGGGAGCTACCCGAAATGCTAATCCGGATTTGAAATGGGAAAGTACTAGTATGTTCAACATCGGTATCGACTTCGGTTTCCTTCACAACCGCCTGAGCGGTACCATCGAATACTACGACAAACGTACCAGCGATTTAATTTATGATTATCCGGTTTCTACCAACCGCTATCCTTACGGTACTATGACAGCCAATGTAGGTGATATCAGCAACAAAGGTATCGAAATCACCATCAATGCTGTACCTGTGCAAACCCATAACTTCACATGGAGTACAACCCTTAACCTATCACATAACAAAAACGTGGTAGAAAAATTGACCAACGCATCCTATTCTGTACCTTACATTGATATGTCTGACCCTGATGTTGGCGGATTCTCAGGTCAAAATGTACAACGCATTATGGAAGGTTCTCCTATCGGACAGTTCTATACCTACGAATGGGCTGGCTACAATGAAAACGGAGTATCCGTATTCAACGACTATGATGCCGATGGAAAACTGATTGGAACAACCGACGCCCCAACAGACGAAGACCGCCGCAGAACAGGTAGCGCACAGCCTAAATTGACTTACGGATGGAACAATGATTTCACATGGAAAAACTGGACACTAACTGCTTTCTTCCAAGGTGTAGCAGGAAACCAGATCTACAATGCAACCCGAAACTACTATAGTAACGTTGGGTTGGTAGCAGCCGGGAAAAACGTGCTAAGCGAAGTGGCTACAGAACAAAAATTCTCTGACTCCAATGCACAGCGTCCTTCTGACCGCTATCTGGAAAATGGCTCTTATTTCCGCCTGGCTACATTAACACTGGGATATAATTTCGGAAAGTTAGGCGATTGGGTGAATAACCTGCGTATCTATGCCACCTGCAACAACGTATTTACCATCACCGGCTACAAGGGATTAGATCCGGAAGTCTATCTGGGAGGTCTGACACCTGGTATGGACTGGCGTAATACCCAGTATCCGCGTACACGTACATTCATGGTAGGTGTAAATGTAAACTTCTAATCTAAAATATGGAGACATAAAAATATGAAAACAAAATATTTTATTTCTGCTGCCTTACTGGCACTTACAACTGTCGGTTGTACGGACCTAGACGTAGACATCAAATCTCAGTACACTGAATATCCTGATTCTGAGATTGCACTGAGTGCGCGCATAAACAATGCTTATTACGCCTTCCGCGGTGCTTTGGGACGCCGTTATGACGAACTCATATCTTGCAACTCCGACGAATATACCGCAGTCAGTTTCGATGGAGATTACCTAAACGGACGTGATATGTCCAACATTTCTCTCCACATGGTCAATGCGGATGCCAGCAACAGCCAGCTGGCGGTTTACAACGATATTCAAGCTGGTATCGTAAATTGCAACCAGTTACTGATGGACTTAGGAGAAGGTGAAGACCAGGCAAGCCTCACCGCCCCACTCCGCGCCGTTCGTGCCTTCTACACTTTCCTTTTGATGGACAACTGGGGAGACACCCCCATCATTGACTACAAAGTCGTAGATAACAATTCAGCCATCGAACGTTCTCCACGTGCAGAAGTAGCTAAATGGATTGAATCAGAACTACTGGCTGTCCGTGACAACTGTCCAAGTGAGGTATCCGAAGCAACTTATGGAACACCAACCTGCTGGATGGTTGATGCACTATTGGCTAAACTGTATATCAATTGGAACGTGTATACACAGGATGTCACCAGCTCCAACTGGTCATCAACTGCGTCTAACGAAAAATTGAACGATTGTATCGCAGCCTGTGATCGCGTCATCAAGTCACAACTATTCAATTTAAACGACGGTTACAAAGAAAAGTTCATGTACACCAACGGTGCACAAATCAAAGACTTTATCTATGCCATGCCGTATGATGCTGTCACCGCACAAGGTATGACTTATGCCCGTTTTCGTACCTGGCGTCGTGGACAGAACGACAATGGTTTCTATAGTATTGAAATGACCAATTCTGTAGGTGGTAACATGACTCTAACCCCTGAATTTGTTGAATTATTCTGCCTGCCAGGAGATGACCGTAATACAGTAATTGCCGGAAATACAGGGGAAAATATTGATGAGGAGTCTTTCGATGTATACCAATATGATAATGCAACAGGTATGCCAACTAACGTACGAAACACTTATAAAGGAGATTTAGTCACTTTCAGCAAATCTATTTCTTTGGCAACTGGCAGTTATAAAGACGAGGCTGGTAATGTTATTGTACGAACACCAGATGCAGACCTCAATTGTGGCGCAACTTTAACCGGATGGACACAAGGTTATCGTTCTATCAAGTTCTTCCCAGATATCAACGATTACAACGTATACAGTCGTAACCAAGACAACGACGTACCTATCTTCCGTTATGCAGACATTATCTTGATGAAATGTGAAGCTATTGTCCGTGGCGGTACAGCTACATTAGGCGACACACCTCAAAGTCTATTCAACCAGATTCGCACGTATGTACACGCTCCAGAATTGAATCATGACCCAGATCTCCAGGAGATTTTGGACGAACGTGGACGTGAATTCCTCGACGAACACTGGCGTCGTAACGACCTAATTCGTTTTGGTGACTTTGAGCGTGACTGGGGATTTAAGTATGATTATAATCCGGATGCAGCTAATCCCCAATATCGTCTGCTACCGTTGGCCCGTGATGTGCTGAATGCAAATGCAAATTGGACACAAAACGAAGGCTATTAATTTACTACATAATATCGGTGAGGAATAACACCTCACCGATATTTGCAAATTTTCCTATTTTCCAATATTTATAAGTAACGAGTTGAATAGTCTTAAACCCATACAAACCATATAATTGCAATTTCTTATTTTTACAGAAATAAAAATAGCAATCATGTAGATTTAAGATTTATGAAGACACATCTTACCATATTATTCAAATATCTGATTTATGGAGCTGTTACTCCACTAATTATTTCTTGCTCTAACGGTCATACCACCGATAGCTTATTGTCATATATTGATACGAGAGTCGGGACTGCCGCCAGTACTACTCATACTGCCGGTATGTTTGGTAAGCACACCGAAGAATACGGACAGACTTTACCTGCCGTATTAGAGCCGAATGGTATGAACTTCTGGACTCCACAAACGCAAGACACTGAACTCAAATGTATTGCTCCCTACTATTACCGTGATTCTTTGTTTCAAGGATTCCGCAACTCTCACTGGATTGTAGGCGGATGCACACAAGACTATGGTTCCATGACGCTAACCGCCTCATTCGACTCCTTACGATGCTTGCCTGAAAAGAGAGCAACAAGATTTTTACACGAGCAGGAAACTGCAACTCCCGCTTATTATTCCGTAACTTTGCCTGATGAACATCTTCAAGCTGAACTGACAGGCCGCTCACGGTCTGCAATTTTCCGCTTTACCTACCAGAAGGCAGGAAAAGCTTACCTCATCGTCAATCCTAACAGCGATGAAGGAGAAGGATACATTGAAATCGATACCCTTCAAAAACGTATCTACGGATACAACCCCGTACACCGCATTTATCAAGGCTGGGGAGAACCTGCCGGATACAGCGGTCATTTTATCATTGACTACCAAAAGGAACCTTGCGAATTCGGAACCTTCCGTGAAGACTGTGTGTTCCCGGGACAAATTAAAATTGAGAAAGAAAAAAACATCGGTATATATATAGGTTTTCATGTAGAAAACAACGAACAGATATTAGTCAAAGCGGCTTCTTCATTTACCGATAAAGAAGGAGCTGAAAAGAATATGCAGCAAGAAATTCCGCATTGGGATTTTAACCAGACACAGAAAGAACTTACTGCCATTTGGGAAAAACATCTGTCTGCTATCGAAGTGCAAACACCAGACCAAGAGGCCAAGGAAAAATTCTATGGAGCTTTCTACCGGGCTTCTTTCCTACCACGTACATTCAATGATGTAGATGGCAGGTATCCAGCTTTTGCCCAAAAAGATTCGATTCTCCAACTGGCATCGAATGAAGTATATTACGATGACTACAGCATGTGGGATACTTATCGTGCCCTGCATCCACTTATCAACTTGTTATATCCTACCCAAGGAGGAAACATGATGCAATCGCTTGTTCATAAGTTTGAACAGGGAAGATGGCTCCCCATTTTCCCGTGCTGGAACAGCTATACGGCAGCCATGATAGGCGATCATTGCATTGCGGCTATAGGAGATGCCTACATAAAAGGTATACGTAACTTCGACATAGAAAAGGCTTACAAAGCCATGCGAAAAAATGCTTTCGAATCACCTGCTAATGAAAAAGACTATCAAAATGGAATGGGACGCCGTGCACTGCAATCGTACCTAAAATATGGTTACATTCCATTGGAAGATAGTGTGCCCGATGCCTTCCACACAAAAGAACAGGTGTCACGTACGTTGGAATATGCCTACGATGACTTTGTTCTCTCCCAAGTAGCCAAACAGCTTCAAAAGAACGAAGATTACAAATTGTTGTCCGTACGTGCTCAAAATTATCGCAATGTGATTGACCCACAAACAGGCTATGCACAAGGAAGATATGCCGACGGCACGTTCTTGAAAGAACAAAATGCATTCTTGTTTGCTAAATTTATTACAGAAGGAGCTCCTTGCCATTACACATGGTATGTGCCACATGATCCATACGGACTAATGGAGTGCATGGGAGGAAAAGAAAAATTTGCCCTGAAACTGGATTCGATGTTCAGCGAACACCGCTACTGGCACGGGAATGAGCCCTGCCACCAAGTCGCATTCATGTTTAATTATGCAGGAGAGCCCTGGAAAACGCAACAGGCAGTACGCCATATCATGGAAACTGAATATTTGAATGCTCCGGGAGGACTTTCAGGTAATGACGATGCAGGACAGATGTCAGCCTGGTATATTTTTGCTTCTTTAGGATTTTATCCAGTTTGCCCAGGTTCACCTTTCTATGTATTGGCCAGTCCTTCATTCCCTAAAGCTATACTACATCTGGAAAATGGGAAATCTTTTATTCTTCAAGCAGAGAATGCCTCTGAAGAAAATATCTACATACAAAAAGTAACCTTAAACGGGAAGGCTTATACCAAGAACTATATTTCGCACAAAGATATTATAGCAGGAGGTGAGATGGTATTTACAATGGGAAATACTCCCAACAAAACATGGGGAAATACTCCTGAAGATTGTCCACCTTCCTTAATTGAGGTTGCAGAATAAAAACGTAAAAAATTTGCATAATGAAAACGAGACACATTCTTTTTGCACTACTTAGCATCTTCTTATTCGGAGCATGCCATTCACCTCAAACAGGGGTTTACAACATTATGGACTATGGTGCTACGGGAGATGGAAAAACCGATGACGCCTCAGCCATTCAGAAAGCAATTAACGCTTGTTCGGAAGCAGGCGGAGGAACAGTACTTGTTCCATCCGGACATACGTTTCTTTGCGGACCATTTAAGTTAGCTTCTTACGTAGAGCTACAACTGGCCCCTAACTCCCGTTTGCTGGCAAATCCAGACGAAAGCATCTATACAGAAAGTGCATTCGGCGCCAACCGAGGAGAAGGCATGATGTGGATTAGTGGAAAGGACCTGAAAAATGTATCAATTACCGGAACCGGAAGCATTGACGGAAACGGAGTTGCATTCATGGGAAAGGAACTGGAAGATTCTTATGAGTTGAAACCTGTCACCGATTTCGACCCGCGTCCACATGTTCTGACACTGACCAATATAGAGAAACTTGTCATACGCGATGTGAACATCTGCAACAGTGCTTACTGGACTGTACATTTAATAGGTTGCAACAATGTAATGATTGATGGTATCAGCATTCTTAATAACCTGAAAATACGTAATGGTGACGGAATTGATATAGACCACTCCAAAGACGTACGTATTTCCAACTGCTTCATCGAATCAGGAGATGACTGTATCTGTCTGAAGAACCGACGTGAATTTGAACAATATGGAAGCTGTGAAGACGTGGTAGTAACCAACTGTACCATGACTTCTCGTTCATGTGCCGTAAAAATCGGTTCGGAAAACATGGACAAAATCAACAATGTGTTATTCACTAATTGCATCATCAAAGACAGCAACCGAGGCATAGGCATTCAAAATCGTGATGAAGGTACAGTTACCAATGTCATCTTTTCAAACATGATTGTAGACTGCCGCTTCTTCTCTGATGTATGGTGGGGAAAAGCAGAACCAATTTACGTCACATCTTTCCCACGTGCGGTAGGAAATCATAAAGATGCCGGATGGCGTTTCCCGAAAGGAGCCGTAAAAGGTGCTTGTGGAGAAGTGAGCCGTATTTATTTCCACAATATCAAATGTACAAGTGAAAACGGAATATTTGTCAGTGGAGATACGATAGACAAAGTCAACCGAATTTATTTTGATCAGGTAGAAGTAAACCTTCACAAACGGACCACCTTTGAAGGCGGAGTATACGATAAGCGTCCCTGCGACGGAGAAGGCTTCCTGAAAGGTAAGACTTACGGATTCTTCTTCCATACAGCATCCGACATTCAAATGGAAGGATGTACAGTCAATTGGGGAGATACCCGTCCTGATTATGCTGCAGAAAATATACACTTGGAAAATACAGCTGGGGTAATTCAAAAATAGCCCCAAGTGTTTTTAAAAATGCCGTTGTGAAACGGTACATTTCTAAATTCCTTTTTTTAAGAGGCTGTTTCAACATAAGTTTGAGATGGCCTCTCTTTTTGCCTTACGAATGACCCACAGAACTTGGAAGGCAGCCAAAGCGTTGCTTAAAACATTTTGTGAAATACTTTGGATCATTGAAACCTACCGCATAAGCAACTTCAGACACATTGGCATCTCCTTTTTTCTGTTCCAGCAACTGATAGCCCATATCCAACCTAAAGTTCTTCATAAACTGTCCGATAGGAATTCCTGCCAGATTCTGCATTTTCTGGTTAACCAATGTCTTACTGTATCCCATGTCACGAATAAAAGCATCCAGCCCATATTCAGACTCTGCATAGTGCTCTTTCATCAAGGCGATAGCCCGATCCATAAAGACCTTATCTCTGGACTCTTCTATCAATCCAAGATCACTCACGTCTGTCAATGTCAAAGCAGCAGGTTTTGAAAGTTTCTCCTGATAACCACGACGCAAAGCCAGAATGTTACGAATACGATATTTAAGCACTTCTGCATCAAAAGGTTTACACAAATATTCATCAACCCCTACTGAATAGCAGATTTTCTCATTCTCCTCCGAGCACACGGCCGTAAGAATTAGAAAAGGAATGTGACTGGTCTCTAAATTTGCCTTTACTCTTTTCGATAGTTCCAGCCCGTCCATTTCTGGCATAAGCAGGTCACTAATAATCAAATCGACATGATGCTTTTCGAGTATCTCCATGGCCTTCACCCCATTTTCAGCCTCAAGGAGTTTATATTCCTTTTGCAATAAGGAACGAATATAACGACGCATATCATGGTTGTCATCAACAACTAACAGAGTTTCTTTCTGTAAAGGAACTTCCTCCATTACAGAAAGATTTTCCTTTTCAGATGTTCCGCCTGCAACGACAAGTTCCTCTTTCGGCATTTCCTTCATCGGTAACATAACACGGAAAGAGGTTCCCCCGGCATGATTGTTCTTAGCTGAAATCACACCTCCATGAAGAGCCACAATGCGCTTGCATACATTCAAGCCGATACCCGTTCCAGACTGTCCGAAGACTGGATAAGTCACCTTATTTTGCGCCTGAAAGAAACTGTCAAAAATCAGTGGAAGATCTTTCTCCGGTATGCCACATCCTGTATCCGACACCGAAAGGTAAAGCTGCACTTTTCCCTCATTATCCACTATACGGGCTGCATAAAGTCGGATATGTCCCCCATTAGGCGTAAATTTCACAGCATTAGCCAATAGATTTGTCAGCACACGATGAAGATATTTAGGGTCAGCATTTACAGAAAGTCCCTGAAGACGATAATACGTGCGTAATACAATATGGCGTTCTTTTACAAAGGAGACAAAAGGTGACAATAAGTCTTCAACCATAGAAATCAAGTTAAATGGCCGGATGTTCAATTGCACCTTTTCCATATCAAGTTTACGGAAGTCCATTAATTCATTCACCAATGACAATAAATCTTCTACATTACGTTCGGCTATGTGAAGCTGCTCCTTTACCTCCTTATCTGAAGTCAGTGCCAATGCCTGCTGAATAGGTCCGTGAATCAATGTAACCGGTGTACGGAACTCATGGGTAATATGCGTAAAAAAACGTATTTTTTCTTCTGCAACTTCCTCTACATGATGAGCCATTACTTCCAGACTACGGTTCTGTATTTCCAGTTCGTGTGTGCGCTGGGCTACTAATTGTTTCAATAATACCTGCCGATGTTTTAACTGCCGTACTTTATAACGATAAAAGGCTACGGACAAACATCCTGCAACAAGCAAAAGTAACGACCAGAACCACCACGACTTATAATAATAAGGACGTACCTGAATATTTATATCCAATATGTCATCTTGCCATCTTCCCTCCTGATCTGTAGCTTGTATTTCCAATTGGAATTGTCCTCCCGGAAGTGAAGGCAAAGCAATCACCGGATTATCTGCAGGAAGTTCCACCCATTCCTCTCCATTCTGTTTTTCTCTGTAACGAATCCGAACCGCCTCGTTGTATCCATACTCCAAAGTGGTCAAAGCAAGTTCCAGTTTATTCCCTTCCTCCAAATCAGACAGCCTCTTCGAAGTCTCATAAGTCCAGTTTTCACCATTCACACGACAAGAAGAAATAACAACGGTACGTTCCTTGGCCGATTCTGGTATTTTCTTCAAAATCACTTCACACAATCCATGATCTTTTCCGCAATACAAGCGTTTATAACGTGATGAAAAATGCAATGTATGTGAATCATAATCTTTGTCCAAAATTCCATCAGACTTTCCGTATGAAACAAAGGTATCACTATCTACCAGCAAACGGAATAATCCATTCTCTGTAGCAATCCATAAATTACCTGTTCCATCTTCGGATAAACCATAAACCGTATTTTCATAAAAGCCTTCTTCTTTTCCATAATGCTTAAACTGGAAACGGTTTGCTTTATCCGATATTAAATGATAAAGTCCTGTGGCTTTTCCTCCTAACCAGATTTCGCCACGACGATCTTGAAAAACCACATTGACTCGCTCTACCTGCGTAGATTTCTCATCATTCAACTTATAGCGTAAATAAATATAATTAAAATGCCGACGCGAACGGGCGAAAGAAAACAGATCAACAATAAATACCCCCTCAGAAGTACCCACCCACAATCGTCCTTTCCGATCTACACACAAAGAACCTACTGATTCGAACTCACTCACACTGGAATCAAAATCCACCCGGCTAAATAGCTCCTGCTTTTTATCATAAAACAATAATCCATGTGTCGTTCCAAACCAAATACCCCTGTTGACAGAATCTTCCACCGCACTCATAATAAAATCATCCTCCAACCCTGGCACTTCTCCATTGGAATGCTGACGAAAAACAGAATGAGGTTTATTCAAATCCAGCTCACTAATTCCAGCCCCCCAAGTATAAGCCCACAGATGATTATCACTGTCTATCAATATGCCATTTACATTATTGGAAAGAATAGATGTCGAGCTATGAGGTGTGAAAGCATAATGCTGCACAGCTTCCGTTTCTGGGTTCATCTGATAAAGTCCTCCCTCAATCGTACCAATCCACAAATTCCCCTTTTTATCTTCTGCCACGGCACTGATTTGTGGTGTGCGCCCTGCCGAGAGTTTCCAAGGAATATCTCCTAATCTGGAGACCTCTAACCTGCGCGACAAGTACAACAGATTTACTCCTCCATCCTGTGTACCGGCCCAGATGTCTTGTCCGTCAGTAAACAGACAGACTATAATATTGGAATTCAATCCTCGTTCTTCGGAATCTTCCACCCGGCGGATAAAAGAAAAGGTATCGGATTCACGGTCATATACATTCAGACCGTTGAAAGTGGAAACCACCAGACTGCCGTCGGAAGTCAGCTTCATATCCGTGATATAAGCCTGACTGAGCATTCCCTCCCGGTGCGAAGAGTAACGGTAGCGCTTCATCGTCTTGGTTTGCCGGTAATAGCGGAAAAGTCCACGGTTACTCCCTATCCACAGGAAATCACCGTCGGCTTGCAGGCAAGAGATACGCCAGTCATCGCTAAAAGGTACAATGGCATCCGAAAGCTGCTGTTTACGCAACTTATTTCCTCCTTCTTTCACAATCCGGTAAATACAGTTACCTACTCCGGCACAAAGTCCTCCTTCAATCTCCGCAATGGCCGATACACTCTCATCGGCTTCAGCTTGCATCCGATAAAAAGCCGTCACGACTCCTGAAGGGTCCAGTTCCAGGCACCACAGCATGTTGTCGGTTACGACCCATATATTTCCATCGGTAGTCTGTACCACCGAACGGACAAACGAATTAAATAAAGATGATAATTCCGATACTGCCCCTAAATCAGACGCGGACACAGAAAGGCCTGTCTGTAGGTCAATCAGGTCGAGTCCGGCATCCGAACCTACCCAGAGCCTTTTCTGACGGTCCTCGCACAATGTGTAGACATAGTTTCCTTTCAAGCGGTAAAGATGTTCCTTCACCCCATAACTCAGGAAACGATACCCGTCGTAACGCGCCAGCCCGTCCTGAGTAGCCACCCAGATATATCCGAATGAATCTTTCATTACGGCAGTCACCGAGTTATTAGGCAACCCGGCTTCCTCCGTTATATGGCAGAAATTATAATTTGAGAAAAAATATTTCTTCGCTTCCAGGCGCAGACTATTTCCTCCCAATAATATGATACATAAAGTCAACAAAAGTAATCTCATAGCATATTTTTACGTTACAATCGTATCGGTCGTTTCATTCTTTAACTGCCTGCGTTCCCTCCGAATATACCAGGTAACGCAAACCCATCCTAAGGCCACCACAAAGACTCCTACCAGTGCCGGATAGCGATAACCTAATCCTGCATCAATCGGAAGTCCTCCGGCGTATGCTCCTACTGCATTTCCCAAGTTAAAGGCAATCTGCACACAAGCCGCTCCCATCATTTCGCTTCCTCTGGAGTTCTGCAGCAACAACAATTGCTGAGGAGGAGACACCGCAAACAAGGCTGCCGCACAAATAAACATCAGCAATACGGAAAGCCAAGGTACTCCTGCAAACAGAAACGTACCCAGCAAAGCCAGCATCATAAACACTTGCGTAAACTGAATCACTGGTGCCAGTCCGTACAAATCACCACACCGTCCCCCTACCAGGTTACCGATAGTCATCCCCAATCCGGCCAGCATCATAATCCATGTCAGACTTTCCGGTTGGAAACCCGCTTCATGCAGCATCTGCGGAGTGACATAACTAAACCAGCAAAATACTCCCCCGTTGCCAAACATCGTGGTCAGGATAATCAGCCACGGAGCTAACTTGCGCAAAAAGCGGAACTGTCCTTTCCAGCCCACATCCGGCAAGGCGGGCAAAACAGGTATCCATTTCCAGACGAGGAAGAATACCAGCATTCCCCAGCATCCATTAAACAGGAAGGGGAACCGCCAGGAGAACAGATTACTCAACAACGTACCAAAGGGCACTCCAAATAAATTGGCAATGGTCATCCCGGCAATCATCAGGGCTACAGCCTGCGAGGTTTTCCCCTTATCGGCCACCCTCTCGGCTACAATAGAACCGACTCCGAAAAATGCTCCGTGAGGCAGTCCCGACACAAACCGCATAAGCAGCAACGTCCAATATTCCGGAGCGAGTGCCGCACACAAATTACCTATCACATAAATGGCAGCAAGTCCTAACAATATCTGTTTCAACGGACGCGTACGAGCCACAAACACCGTCAAGGGTGCTCCCACACAAACTCCTATGGCATACGCCGAAATAAAATGTCCGGCTTCCGGTATGCTGATATTCAAATCACGAGCCACATTGGGCAGTATTCCCATCATCACAAACTCAGCAATACCTAACCCGAGTGTACCGGAGGCAAGTGCCAGTAAACTTTTTTTCATGCAAACAATCTTTTTTACCTGTTACCTATCTTCTACGGTACAAAATTACATCAAAAAGTGTACATTATACACATGATTGAAATTCTTTTTAAAAAGATGGCCGGAACCTCCGAAGTTCTCCCCGCAAACGTAAGGCCTGCCCTGCCGTCATGCTGTCAAGCAGTTCCCAAAAACGAGGGCCATGGTTCATTTCACGTGTGTGAGCCAGCTCATGCAAAATAACATAATCAATCAGATGAGAGGGAACTAACATCAGGTAACAGGACAAACTGATGGTCTTGGCCGAAGTACAACTTCCCCATCGTGAACGGGCAGCGGTAATCCGCACTTTTCGGTAAGTCAGCCCGAAGCGTTCTGCCCACACACTCAGTAAAGGTGGCAGAAACTCAGCCGCCACTTTTTTCATCGCCCGTAAAATAGCCCCGCGCACCAGTTTCTGAACAGCTTCATCCGAGAAGTCGGTATGCTCCGGACAAAATACGGTCACCTCGCCCGAGGGCCGTAGCCGCACGGTAAAACATTTCAACTGGCTGGGTTCCAACGACAGGCGGAAACAATCGGCTTCTATCCTGAAATTAAAGTCCAAAGTCTGCTGGGCCACCCGGCGGAAACGCTCCAGCAAATCTGTCCGGAACTGTTCCAGCGTGGCTAGCACTTTATCGGTCTTGCTATAAGGCGGCACCGTGAGATACAGGCCGTCGGGCTTGACCCGCATCGTGATGTTTCTTGCCCCGCGGCGGGTGGCAATCACAATGCGACGGAAATCTTTATCTTCTATCACTCGTTTAGTTGACATAGCCTTGCAAAGATAACAAATAAATTATCAACCGAATAAGTACAAGGAAACAATAAAAGCCGTAACTTTGCACCCCGAAAAAAGAAGAATTCGTAAAAACCAGTTCAGAATATGGAATTACCCAAAGACCCGATGATGCTGTTTAGCGTTATCAATATGAAGTTGCGCGATTGCTATTCTTCACTTGACGAACTTTGTGAAGATATGGACGTAAATAAGGATGAATTAGTGAATCAGTTGAAAGCTGTCGGTTTTGAATATAGTGCGGAACACAATAAGTTCTGGTAACAGACTTCTTATTTACAATTTATAGATAAAGTATTCGAATTGCCTCTAAAGCCTCTGTAAAGGTCTTGGAGGCAATTTCTTTTCCTTGTATTCTACTTCTTTTTCTCCTCTTTCTTGTTAATAAAAGCAAAATACGAATTCTTGTATTTAACTTCCACACCCTTCTACGTTCTAACTAATAAAGCTCAGATATAGAATTGATGATAAACGAGAATAAAATTCGTGAAGCTTGTGCCGCGAATCGCGAACGGGGATTCAAGATGCTGATGGACTCTTTTCAGGTGCCGATATATAATTATATCCGTAGACTGGTTGTATCT
>ERZ779797.23-NODE-23-length-58834-cov-7.090168_pt1 | contig 58834 bp, 60 predicted proteins | sample MGYA00511886_ERZ779797 | MGnify/ENA primary metagenome ERZ779797 (study PRJEB29588, sample SAMEA2155055) | human gut metagenome | biome: human gut; feature: human-associated habitat; material: faeces | place: Denmark | collected 2008/2010 ... | reverse complement strand
TGCCCTTACGGTATAATAAAGACAAACGGAAAAAACCAGTGTTTTCAAGGGTTTCAGCGTTTGTCGTTGCCTATTCAATTCCTTTTCCAACCTTGATAGTCAACGAAAAATCTGTCGAATGATGGGAGGTGTTACCTAAAAGACAAAATTGAATATTACAGCAGCGGTGCGGTGTTTTACCGGACCGCTGTTTGTCAGGGCGTTTCATCTGATCTGATGGGCGCTCTTTTTTTGCGCCCATTTTCAGAAGGAGGAAATTCACATGGAACTTAACGAAGAAGAAAAAAGGCAGTTGTTTCAGGTTGACGGCGACTGCCAGGCCAAAGTGCTGGATGAACTGTATATGACAGCCCGTTTTACCCGTAACCCGGAGCAGCGTGATATGGTGCGGGGCCTCATGGCAAAGCTGCGGGTTCTGTCGGATGAACAGTGCATGGATCTGGTGAAGGACATCCAGAAGAATTATCACCTGCCTTACCCTCGCACTATGGGCGAGCGGATCGCATTGGCCCGGCAGCAATCCGGGGCTGAAAAACTGAAAGGCCATGACATTATGGCCCTGGAGCGGTTTGACCCGCAGGTACGCCACATGGTTGTCTTTGATGTGCTTTCTTTTGAATCCCCTGTCGGCTATAAAGGCGATAAGATGCGCCTGTTTCTCACGGATGAAGGGTATCAGAAAGCGTTGGAGAATCAGGAACGTGGCTTTATCAAGCTAAAGAACCATGCCAAGGTACACAATGGCTATTTGAATTACGACCATAAAGACAGAGATTTGTAGCTGCTGCTCAGTATAAAGACTTGCCAGGAAGGAGGATGTCAAATGGCAGTGTTCAGAGTTGAAAAGACAAAAGATTTTACGGTCATGTCCAATCACCATCTTCGGAATGTGTCGCTGTCTTTGAAGGCAAAGGGGCTGCTGTCGTTGATGTTGTCCTTGCCTGATAATTGGGACTATACGACTAAGGGGCTGGCCCATATCTGTAAAGATGGGGTGGATTCTATCAGCAGTGCGATCAAGGAGCTGGAAAAGCAAGGGTATCTTACCCGGCAGCGGCTCCGTGACGCGCATGGCAGGCTGGGCGATATTGAGTATGTCATCCATGAGAAACCTGTGCTTCCTGATGAGCAGGACGCTATTCTGCCACCTAAACGGGAAAATCCAAGACAGGTAAATCCAAGACAGGTAAAACCTGTTTTGGGAAAACCTGAACAGGAAAAACCCGCCCAATTAAATATACAAGAATCAATTACTGAAAAATCAATTACGGATATATCAAATATCCATCAATCAATCTATCCGGCCTCTGGAGGAACGCCTGATGGTAACGCGGAGATGGATAGGGATAGGATTGATAGGATAGATACCTACCGGGAGATTATCAAAGAAAATATTGAATTTGAGGCTCTTGTCCACCGGTATGGGTATGAGCGTGTGGACGAGCTGGTTGAGCTGATGTTGCAGACGGTCCTCTCCCAGCGGCCATATATCCGCATTGCCGGTGATGACTACCCCCGTGAGGTGGTAAAAAGCCGCTTCCTGAAAGTGAACTTCTCTCATGTGGAGTATGTGTTTGACTGTCTGGATAACAACACGACCAAGGTGCGAAATATCAAGTCTTACCTGCTGGCGGCTCTCTATAACGCCCCGGCTACCATGGACAGTTATTACCGGGCCGAAGTCAACCACGATCTTTACGGATAGAGAGAGGGCTGTTTGGAAATAGAGAAAATATCTCAGAAAGGAGGCCGAGCGCCATGAAAATCCATGAAACGCTGAAATTATGCCGAAGTTAAGTCAGGAACAGATCGACCAGGCACGGGAAGTTGATCTGCTGGCTTATCTACTTTCTCACGAAAGCGGTGTGCTGAAACAGGAAGGCGCCAATTATCGTCATAATGAGCATGACAGCCTGGTTTATGTGGCGAGTAAAAATTACTGGTACTGGAACAGCCGTGGACGAAAGATCAATGCCGTGGATTACCTCATGGAAATCCGCGGGTACAGCTTTGTAGAGGCTGTGGAACGGCTGACAGGCTGCGGAACCCCTGCTGTTTCTCATTATACAGCTTCCGGCAGCCGGGAACAGCGGAAACCGGTGGAGAAAAAGCCCTTCCGCCTCCCCAGGGGGAAACGCTGTGCCACCTTTGCTGTTTCTTATCTCCAACGCCGGGGAGTCCATTCGGACATCATCAGACGGTGTATGCAGTTGGGCCTATTCTATGAGTCCCGCTATAACAACGAGGCGGTTTGCGTTTTTGTTGGCCGGGATGATACCGGTATGGGCCGGTTTGCCTGCGTCCGCGGAATTGCAGGTGACTTAAAAAAGGACATCAGCGGCAGTGATAAGCGTTTTAGCTTCTGCTACCCGCCGGATCAGCCAGGGAGCCGTCACCTGGCGGTTTTTGAGGCTCCGATTGACGCCCTCTCCCATGCTACGCTTCAAAAGCTGGAGGGTTGGCAATGGAATGGCTACCGGCTTTCCCTGGGTGGGACTTCCTCTGTGGCCCTGGTCGCTTTCCTGGAACGCCACCCGGAGATTACCCGTGTTGCCCTCTACTTGGACAATGACCTTGCGGGCCGGGTCAACGCCCGGAAAATCAAGGCACTGCTGAAATCAGATCAGAGGTTTTCAAAAATCCGGGTGTCTGTCAATCCTCCCCGTAGCGGGAAAGACTACAATGAGAAATTACAGCGCACGCTTCAAGCGATCCGCGAAGAAAAACACGCCAGCCGCCAGAAACAGGCGGCTGTTTCAATTTAGGAGGAAACCCAATGAATAACGACAAATCCGCGATTCAGGTAATCGCCGGGGCTGCCCGCTGCCCGGAGTACAGCCCGTCCATGGTTAAGGCTTTGATGAAAAAGCTGGAAACCAATGAAAAAGCCTTCGCTCTGCTGATGAATGTCACCCCTTCCACGGTGCGCCTTTGGACAACGGGTGCGGCCCGTCCCTGCAGCATGGCCCGGAGGCTGATGCAGATTTATGAATCCGGGCCAGAAATCGTAAGTAAGATTGCCGGGGAAAGCTGCCCGGAGAAAGGAGGACGCCAGACGAGTGAAGCGAAGGAACAAACAGCTTCTTGTGGAAAATGAGTATGTGAAGGAATTGCTGGCCGTCCTGAAAGAGAACCCTTCCCCAAGCGGCAAGGATTTTGCTGAAATGGTTGCCCATGTTGGCGAACTGGAAAGCCGGTTGGCCGAGGCCGTAGAGGAATTGAAAACTATGCGCCAGGAGCTTCAACAGGTGCAGAACCGTTCTCTGAAAGCAGTGCTTCAAAAGAGCTGTAAATCGCTGGAGGATAATATCTCCAATATGCGCCAAAAGCTGGCGGAGCTGAAAGATCACATTATCGAAGGCTGCCAGAAAGCTCTTTCGGCTTTCAAAGAGCGCGGCACTTCTGCCCTGGATGGCCTTTCCCGGTTTTTCCATGTCAAACCCATGCTGGAAGGGATCAGGAAAGCGATTGATAACAGTATTCGTATTGACGATAACGCTGTTTCCAAGATTCAGACCCTTTCCGCTGAATACCATCAGGCGGGCAGGCATTTGAAAAACATGGGCCGCGCCCTGGTGGGCAAAGAACCGGTGGCCGAGGTCAAAAGCCCCGGCAGGCTTTCTAAGGTGATTGCGGCTCCCTATAAAGCGGATCGTGCCTGCATGACCGCCGCCCAAAAGAGTATCGAAAAAGCCATTGACAGTGTAACCCGCTTGCAGGAATCCGCTGAACGCAGGCCCTCCGTTTTAAGGGCTATGCAGGAAAATGGCGAGAAGGTGCAGCCGCCAGCGAAAAAAGCTGTGCCTGCTGTAAGCAAAGCGGAACGGTAGGTGTCATGGCAATGGGATTGCTTGACACCCTTGCTGAACGGCTGGATGTGTTCATTTCGGATCTGCGGCTTTGGTGTACGCTCCCCGCTTTCGGGATCATGCTTGAAATGGATAACCATTTATATCCTATATCTGAATGGAACCGGGCGCTGGCCTATCTGTCTGGAAGGTCATGCGCTTTTTCTAATGTGCCGGAAGCAAAAAAATATATACTCTCGCTGATAAAGGAGGTGGAGTTAGATGGCGAAAGAAATCGTACATGAAGATTTCGGTGAAAAGATCGGCGGCGCCAAAAAGGACCTTTGGGCAGCCCGCGGCCTGTATGTGGATGACCTGTTGGGGATGAACGAGCGCGAGGCCGATAAGTATGTAAAAAAAGATAATGTCTGGAAAAAGCCGGATTATAATGCCTTGATTCAATCCGGTGTCCCGGTGGACATTCTGTATTTTCGGAAAGTGGTGCGTGACAGCCTGAACGCCTCCCCGCGGTATCTGCGTTCTGATGATACGCCGGAAAAGCGCCTGGCGCGGCAGAAAGAATATATCGCAACCGTCCGGCAGGTACAGGAAGCCGTTGAAAAGGTTCAGACAGTGCAGGATGCCATGGATGTATTCGATGCTCTTATTATTGACGGCGGTTACTGCGAGCGTATTTCCCATGGGATTGGCGGCGGTTATATCCGGGCCACCCAAAAGGGCCGGGATAATCCGGTCATTACCGATAAGCTGGTAAATGCCCTGTATTTCCGTGGGGAACGGGACTTTGAAAGAAGAATCGTCCAGGGGGCCGTAAAGAAGCAGTTTGGCGTTCCCGCTGAACAAAAGATTCCCCGCGGCTATGAGATCCGGTTCAATGACGGCAAAAGGACCTACTCAAAGAATAATGACTGGCTTCCCGATACTTACTATGTCACAAAAGGCTATGCGATCCTGAAAACGAATTTTGCCACCCGTGAGGAAGCCCTGAAATGGGTACAGGAGCTTGCCCGGCAGCGCGGAGCCAGCGGAAAACAGCGGTTTGTCCCGCAGCAGCTTTCCCGCGTCCGGCGCACTGGCCCGGATTACCGAGGAAATCGTGATGTAATCGGGCAGGATTATCTTGACGCCTTTGCCTTCCGCGGCGGTGAATTTGGGAACTGGATGACGCAGAATGACCGGCGCGCTTCCCTGAACATGGGGTTTGACGCCCTCAAAGACCTGGCGGCTGTCCTTAAGATCAGCGAAAAAGATATTTCCTACCAGGGAACACTCTCGATTGCCTTTGGCGCCCGCGGCAGCGGCAACGCCGCCGCCCACTACGAACCGCTGCGGAAGGTCATTAACCTTACCAAGATGCACGGGGCTGGTTCCCTGGCGCATGAGTGGTGGCATGGTCTTGATGATTACCTGGGCGTGAAAATGGGAGCAAAGGGATTTCTTTCTGAACATTCTCACCTGTATGAGCCATTTAAGAAGCTGATTGAAACCATGAAATATAAGCCGGAAACACCGGAGCAGGCCGCGGCCCGGACAGAGGCGCAGGTGGAGCGTACCCGGAAAAATGCGGCAAGCTGGCTGGATTCGACGGTCCTTGCCCCGCTCAAGCGGGCAGCGAATGACGAGATGAACATGGAGACTTACGCAGTCCTTCGGGAAGAATTTCTTGCAGGCGTTCCCGGTTCTGTGGAACAGCTAAGCGCCTTTAAAAAGTCTGTGACCGGACGCGTTATTCCCAAAAGCGAACGTGACCGGCTGGAAATTTTTGAGCGTATGCTGTCCGGGATGCAGGAGCAGGAACCCCCGCAGATTGGCCGTGTAGAAACGGATTTTTATAAAAACTCGGTCCGTATGGGCAAAGAGTGTGAAAAAGACGGCGGCTATTGGGAAAGCAATACAGAGATGACAGCCAGGGCTTTCGCCTGCTATATCAAAGATAAGCTGTCTCCTGAAATTTCGGATTACCTGGCAGGCCACGCAGACAGCGCCGCTGCTTTTGTCACCGGCAAGGATGGGAAAATAGAAATTTTGAAAGCCTTCCCGGAGGGTGAGGAACGAAAAGCCATCAATGCGGTTTTTGATGAAGTTTTTGCAGATCTAAAGCGGCAGCATTTTCTCGCCCATTCCGACCACCCGCAGACATTAGAGGAAATCCGGCCAGCGGCGCCTGCGCCTTCCCGCATGGATTCCATGCCGGTTATCACGGATGCAGAACAGCTTTCCCTCTTTGGCGGGGAGAAGCCTTCCCTCTTAGGGCAGCTTGCCGCTGCTAAGGGACAGGGCAAAACGCCGGCAGAGCCAAAGCAGACGAAAGCCCATGAGCCGGAACTTTGATGGAGGTGAGAATTTGGAAGAAAACAAGGATTACCGTGTTTATCGTTATGGGGATGACTTAAAACCCGGATATGAATTAAAAGTGGAACATAGTGTTTCCTGCGAAAATGTAGATATTTCTGCTTTGATCGCCATGGGCACGGAAAGTTTGGAAGCCATGCGCCAGGGAAGCATTGACGGGGAGCAAAAAGCCTATGAGATCGTTTTGGCTGCGGCAAAACAATGGGAACAGCAGGCGGCGGCGACACAGGCCATCAACCGGGCGCTGGAATATCTTCGGACCCCGGAGATTGCTCATACATCGAATCAGTGGCGATCAAAAGATAGCTGGCGGGATGGCGAGGAAATCAGCAACCGCGTTTACAAGATGACCTGCAGTGTTTGGGAAGATACGAAATATGACCGGGAAACGAAACAGAGCATACCGGTTGCCTGGTATGTCACCTGGGATGTCTATGTAAATTCCCCTAAGAAGGGGTATGGAGAAAAAATTGCCGGGCAGAGTCAGAAACGCTATACCGATAAAAATGCTGCTATGAAGTATCTGGAAGGCCGGAAAAAAGCCTATTCTCATTTGTTCACGGAGATTTCCCCTCCGGTCCCAGAGCAATACAAAGACCATTTTACCGTACATGGCGCCCTTTTGCCCGGATATACCGTGGAAGGACAGGAACCGGAAAAGACTGTAACTGCGCCGGGGCGTGATTCGGGCAAGGCAGGACGGGCTTCGGTGCTGGAAAAACTCTCAGACGCAAAGAGGCAGGAAAAAGCAGCGCCGCTAAAAGCGCCGGATAAGAAAAAGGAGGATATTCATAGATGAAAGTTTTAATGGTGCAGCCTGGGGAAATCCCCCATGAAACAGATATTGAGCCGGGGCTTGAATCTTTGCAGGCTGCGGTGGACGGCCCTATCCAGGCGGTTTATCCGTATGAGGACCCTGTGGCCCTGATCTGCAATGAGGAAGGGAAATTCCTGGGGCTGCCTTTGAACCGTGCGCTTCGGGATGATACCGGAGAGATTTACGACATCATTGCCGGCAATTTCCTTATCACCGGGCTTGGGGAAGAAAGTTTTTCAGATCTTCCCCCTGACCTGCTGGAAAAATATAAGGAGCAATTTCTGGCGCCGGAATCGTTTGCGCAGATCGGCGGTAAGATCCTTGCCGTCAAGCAGCCGGTTCCCTCGCCGGAAGATAAAGAGAGGACACAGAAGCCGCCCCATAAATCCGGGCCGGAGCTTTAGGAAGGAGGCCAAAGATGCTGACAGCGACACGCGGCCCGTATGTGCTGGTGATCCAGCCGGACGATGACCCGTTCAATCCCCGTGAGGATGATAATTTCGGGAAAATGGTCTGCTTCCACCGGCGCTATCACCTGGGCGACCATCACAATTACATAGATAAGGATGACTTTCTCCGGGACCTGTACCTGAAAACAGTGGGTGACGATGAACGGGGCGCCCATCGTTATGAACGGGCGCTGGACCTGATGAATTACAAGATCAAAGCCCCTTTTGGTTCTCCGTCCTATGAGCGTGAGGTGGATGAACGGCTGATGAAGGTGATCTCACAGAAATTCCTTATGCTGCCGCTGTATCTTTACGACCACAGCGGCATTACCATGAATACCACGGGCTTTTCCTGCCCCTGGGACAGCGGGCAGGTCGGATGGATCTACGCCTCCAAGGAAGATGCCCTCCGGGAGTTTGGCGGCAAGACCTTCACTGCCGCTACCCGGAAGAAGGCGGAGGACCGTATGCGCGGCGAGGTGGAATATTACGATTCCTACCTTCGCGGCGAGGCGTATGGTTTTGAACTGTATAAAGACGGCGAGCTGGAGGATAGCTGCTGGGGCTTTATCGGCAGTAACGAGGAAGCCTTAAAAAGCATTGAGGATTACCTGCCTGACGCATGCAGCGGCATGACCGGTGAGCTGATGGAAAGGGATTCCCCCCGATCCATGCTGAAAATGTTTCTCGACCATGCCCGTGTGCAGGTAGCGCAGGCGGCCAAAGACTTTGAAAAGGCGCCCCGGCAGCAAACCCTCCAAACGGAGGTCCGGTGATTTCTACCTATTATATATATCATGCGAAAGGAGGATGTGATTGCAGGAAGAACTTGAACGGAAATCCATATCCGTAACGGTCCAGGCCGCAAAACTGACGGGCCGTGTGATGCGGGCCGCTATTGCCGCCGCCTTGCGAAAGATTGAAAAAAAGCGCAATACCCCAAAAGTGGGCCGGAACAGTATGCGCCGCCTTACGGCACAGACGCCGGACGCCCATAAGATCGAGGTTGAGGAACGGATTCGCTCTTTTGAGCGGTATGCAAAGAAATATAAGGTCCGTTACCATGTGGAGAAGGATGTCAGTGTTTCCCCTCCTAAATGGACCGTGTATTTTAAGGCCAATCAAGCCGATGCTATCGAAGCCGCCTTCAAGAAATATACGCAAAAGACGGTAAAACGCGAAAACAGGCCGTCCCTTCTCTCCCAGCTATCGAAATTCAAAGAGATGGCAAGGAAGATGGCCCGCGACCCTGTAAAAAACAAGGAGCATGGAGGGCCGGAACGATGAAGATGACGGATATTCTGAAAAAGTATGTGCTTCCGAACCTTCCTTATCTTATATTCCTTTGGTTCTTTGCCAAGGTTGGCGAAGCGGTGCGGCTGGTCCCCGGTGTTGACGCTTCTACAAAGCTGCTGGGGCTGGCGGATGGCTTTACCCTGGCCTTTCAGACTTCTATGCCCGGCGCGGCGGTTGACTGGCTGGTTGGGCTGATCGGCGCTGCGCTGGTCCGTCTGGTGGTCTATGTGAAAGGGAAAAATGCCAAAAAGTACCGGAAGGATGTGGAATACGGGAGCGCCCGCTGGGGCACGGAAGCGGATATTGCTCCCTTTATGGACCCTAAGCCGGAAAATAACATCATTCTGACCCAGACGGAGGGGCTGATGATGTCCGGCAGGCCCAAAAATCCGGCTTTTGCCCGGAATAAAAATGTCCTTGTCGTTGGAGGAAGCGGCAGTGGTGGACTGACAGGCAATGCTTGAAATGCGCGAATGGGCGTTGCTTTCGCCGCCTCGACCAATACCGGCTGCAGGTCGAGGGTATCAGTGCGGAAGAAACCTGGAAGGGTGTCGCGCCCTAATCAGAGTGGAAGGCTTGCCTGTAAAAAGGAAGTCACACGCAACGCATAGAGCCTGACCCTGTTTCGGCAGAATATAACGGCTCCACGAGTCCGCACCGCCTGCCGGTCTTTGCTGGGCGAAAAGGTATGCTATGCCGGGCATGGACGCCATGCCGATGGAAATGGGCGAAAGCCCCGGAGGGATAGATAAAAAGCTATCCGGTAATCACGATCAGAAAACCCGCTTCTTCATCAAGCCGAACTTGATGCAGCTCCATTCCTCCTATGTAGTGACAGATCCGAAAGGCACTGTCCTGGTGGAGTGCGGAAAGCTGCTGTCCCGCGGCGCTCCCAAGCTGGGCAAGGACGGCAAGCCCTTACGAAATAAGAAAGGCAAGATCGTTTATGAGCCGTATCAGATCAAGGTATTTAATACCATTAACTTTAAGAAAAGTATGCACTATAATCCCTTCGCGTATCTACATTCGGAGAAGGATATATTAAAGCTGGTGACAGTGTTGATCGCCAATACCAAAGGGGAAGGAAAATCCGGGGACGATTTTTGGGTGAAGGCCGAAACGCTGCTTTATACGGCGCTGATCGGCTACATCTATTATGAGGCTCCCAAGAACGAGCAGAACTTCTCCACTTTGGTAGAAATGATAAATGCCATGGAGGTCCGGGAGGATGATGAATCGTTCAAAAACGCGGTTGACCTTCTCTTTGACGCTTTGGAGCAGAAAGACCCGGACCACTTCGCCCTCCGGCAATATAAAAAATATAAGCTGGCGGCTGGCAAGACAGCGAAGTCGATTTTGATTAGCTGCGGAGCCAGGCTTGCGCCTTTTGATATTGCGGAAGTCCGGGAGATCACCATGTATGACGAGCTGGAGCTGGATTTGGTCGGGGACCGGAAAACAGCGCTGTTCTTTATTATTTCCGATACGGACGCCACATTCAACTTCCTGGTGAGCATGGCCTATACGCAGCTTTTCAACCTGCTTTGTGAAAGAGCGGATGATAAGTATGGAGGCCGGCTGCCGGTGCATGTGCGCTGCCTGATCGACGAGGCGGCTAACATTGGGCAGATTCCGAACCTCGAAAAACTCATGGCAACGATCAGGTCCAGAGAGATTTCGGCCTGCCTGGTGCTGCAGGCGCAGAGCCAGTTGAAAGCACTGTATAAGGATAACATGGACACCATTATCGGCAACTGTGATTCCAGCTTATTCCTGGGAGGAAAGGAAGAAACCACCCTAAAAAGCTGGAGCGCCCTGCTGGGGAAAGAAACCATTGATATGTATAACACCAGCGTCACGAAGGGCACGCAGGAATCCCACGGCCAGAACTTCCAAAAGCTGGGCAAGGATCTGATGTCTATGGACGAGCTTGCCGTGATGGACGGCGGGAAGTGTCTGCTGCAGGTGCGCGGCGTCCGACCCTTCCTGTCCAGAAAGTACGATATTACAAAACACCCCAATTATAAGTACCTTTCGGATTTCAACCCGAAAAACACTTTCGATATAGAGAAATACCTGTCTACCCGCTTGCGGGTGAGGCCGGACGACCTGTTCCTCAACTATGAGATCAGCCCGTCCGAGCTGGCGGAAGAATCCGCAGACGATACCGAATAGGCCCGCCGATTTGTAAAATCCTTTTTCTTTTCGGCGGGCCTTGTTTTTTTTATGCCCATTTCAAGGAGGTGCCTATTGGTAAGGAGCCGTGATTCTCCTAAATTTACTCGCAATCCGCAGGATGTACGCCTGCGCTCGCCGCCCGCTGTTTGTTTTTTCTTCAAGCAGCGGGCGGCTTTTTTTGCGTTTCAGGCCAAAAATGGCCACAACACTATCATTTTTCATTTGATAAGGAGGTAATTACCCAATATGAGTTTTTTCACTTCTGCTATTGATACCCTGCAGATCTTGGTTGTTGCGCTGGGCGCCGGTTTGGGTGCATGGGGCGTCATCAATCTTTTGGAAGGATATGGAAATGACAATCCCGGAGCTAAAAGCCAGGGTATGAAACAGCTCATGGCTGGCGGCGGTATCGCAGTGGTAGGGATGACACTGATTCCGCTTCTGTCGGGCTTGTTCTAATCGTCCATGGACTGGTTATTTGGCTGGATAACAGACTGGATAAAACAGGGCTTAATCGACGCCATCACAGGACAATTTACAGGAATCTTTGAATCGGTCAACAACCAAGTAACCGATGTGGCCGCACAGGTAGGCCAGACCCCCCAGGGCTGGAACAGCGGTGTTTTCAATATGATCCAGACGCTATCGGAAACGGTGGTGCTGCCCATTGCTGGCATAATCCTTACCTTTGTGCTGGTATATGAGTTGATCCAGATGATTCTTGAGAAAAACAACATGCACGAATTCGACACCTTCAACATTTTTAAGTGGGTGTTCAAGACCTTCGTTGCCACCTATCTGCTCACCAACTGCTTTACGATTGTGATGGCCGTATTCGATGTGGCGCAGACGGTGGTGGCGAACAGTGCGGGGATCATCAACGGAAATCTGGATGTGGCCGCGTCCATGGCCGACCTGGAAACACAGCTTCAAGCTATGGGGATCTGGGAGCTGGTCGGCCTTTGGCTGGAAACTAACATCATCAACCTGTGCATGTGGATTTTGTCTATCGTGATTTTCGTGATCGTTTACGGCAGGATGATAGAAATTTATTTGACCGTGAGCATTGCGCCGATTCCTTTTTCCACACTTGCCAACCGCGAATGGGGAGCGATGGGGACGAATTACCTGCGCTCCCTGTTCGCCCTTGGCTTCCAGGGATTCCTGATCCTGATCTGTGTTGCAATCTATGCGGTGCTGGTACAATCCATCCCATCTTCCAGCAGCGTACATGCCGCAATCTGGGGTACAGCAGGCTATACGGTGCTGCTGGCCTTTGCCCTGTTTAAGACAGGCTCGTTATCCAAATCAATATTCAATGCACATTGACGTATGTGACAAAAAGTAAAGGAGATGTTTTATGAGCAATAACAATACTAATGCAGCCCCCACTGTCCCGGAAACAAACGGTGAACTGCCTTTCAAGCTGGATGTGCGTGTCCGGCCTATCGCTCCTATGGGAAATCTGCTGGCTTATGCCAACGTCACCATCGGGGGCTGTTTTAAGATTGACGGCTTTCGGATCTGTTCCGGCGAAAAGGGGCTGTATGTCAATATGCCCGCTACCCAGGACAACAAAGGGAATTGGCGGGATGTATGCTGGCCGGTGACAGCAGATTTTCGCCGCCAGCTCAACGAAGCCCTGATTGAAGGATATGGCGCTGCCATTGAAAACCTGCAGGCAACTTTGGAGGCTACCAAAGGCGCGGCGGAAAAGCCTTCGCTGACCGGGGCGCTGAAAGAGAACGCCGGTAAGGTGAAAAGCCAGCCGGTGAAGGCAGCCGCCGCCAAAGACGGTCCCTCCCGCTGATGCCGGAAACTAAAAAATACGGGATCATCTATGCGGACCCTCCCTGGCGCTACGATATGAAGCGGGGCCACGGGGTTGCGGAAAACCACTATCCCACAATGAGTATCGAGGAAATCTGCGCGCTTCCGGTTGCGGACCTTGCGGCCAAGGACAGCGCGCTTTTTCTTTGGGGTACATTTCCCCAGCTTAAAGAAGCGTTCCGTGTCATAGACGCCTGGGGATTTCAGTATAAAACGCTGGCCTTCCTGTGGCTGAAACAAAACCGCAAAGCTGATACCTGGTTTTATGGCATGGGGTTCTGGACACGCTCTAACGCGGAGGTGTGCCTTCTGGCTACCCGCGGCCATCCCAAACGGCAGAGCGCCGGAATCCATCAATTTGTCATTTCCCATATCGAGCAGCACAGCAAAAAGCCGGATATTGTGCGGGATAAGATCGTCAAGCTGATGGGCGACCAGCCCAAGGTAGAGCTTTTTGCCCGCCAGAAAACGCCGGGTTGGGATGTATGGGGCAACGAAGTCGATTGCACGATCACCCTCCCGGCGAGAAAGGAGGAAATTTGAGTTTGGAACAGGAAGCGAAACGGATGCTGATGGAGCGTTTGGATGACTGCCTGAAAGTCCATGCGGATTTGCTGGACTCACAGGACATTGGCAGTATTTATGAGCTGCAGGACCTCGCCCAGCTCCATTACTATTTGAAAGTGGAACATCCTTTTACCCCGGCGGAGGTAGAGGCTCTGCTGTCGTTTCAGGACCCGTTGGAAGTTGCCCGCTGGTGCAAAGAGGAAAACACTCATGCCCACAGCTTTCCTATCTGCGAACTGCTGAATGAAATACGGGCTTATGAGCGGTTTGAACCGGCGCCAAAACAGGATGAGTCCAGCCAGACCTTTGCCCGTTTCCGTGAGGCGCTGGCATCGGACTATTTCGGCTTTCGGGAACAGGCATTATCCTGGAGCCGGGAAAGGCTGTTCGATGCCGCGGGTGAGATTGCCGCACTGTCCGATACTTTCGGCGCCTTGCTTTCCAAGTACACGCCAGTCAAGGAAGAAATGGATTTCTTTCTGCAATTCACCCACCCGCTGCAAATCATCAGCCGGTATGGACCATTTGAGGACATCGGGCAGGCTATGAAAACACTGTATGCGGAACGGGAAAATCTGATTGATGAAGCCTTTGAGCCTCCGGCTGAAAGATCTTCGCTGCGGGAGCGCCTGCAGGCGGCTATCCGTGAGAGTTCCCGCATGGGTGTTCCTGATCCTGATAAAAAGCCGCACCACGAGAAAGAGCGGTAAAGCGAAAAACAAGGATTGTTCCTGCCCTGTTTTTACGGCGGCAGGCGTTTGAAGGAAAGAAGGTGATTTTTTGCCCTATGTACCGGTTCCAAAAGATTTGACGAAGGTTAAGACCAAAGTTGCCTTTAATCTGACCAAAAGACAGCTTATTTTTTTCAGCATTGCCGGGGCGGTTGGCCTGCCGGTGTATTTTCTCACCCGCACGGTGATCGGGAATACCGCTTCGGTGCTTTTGATGATCGGGCTGATGATGCCCTTTTTCTTTATGGCAATGTATGAGCGCGACGGCCAGCCAGCGGAGAAGATTCTGAAAAATATGATCCGGCACCGGCTGTGGCCGGAGACGCGCCCATACAAGACCCGGAACTTTTATAAAATCATGTCGAAGAAGGAGGAAATAAGTATTGCCAAAAACCAAACAGCAGGAAGCGCAGGAAAAGCGCCTGCAGGCAAACATCCAGCAGGCGCGAAAAAACCGGTCCGCAGTAAAAAAGGCCGGTAAGAAATCTGGGCCTCATGCGAAGCCGCCTGGCAAGGGCGGCTTTTTCAGTGGAGTAAAACGGGACGCGCCGCAGACGGCCCAGCAGACGATCCCCTACCGGGAGATTTACAAGGATGGTATCTGCCGCGTCAATGATAAGCTATATACCAAGACCATTCAGTTTTTCGATATTAACTACCAGCTTGCCCAAGCGGACGACAAGGCGCAGATTTTCGAGAATTACTGTGATTTCCTCAATTACTTTGATTCCACCATCAGCGTCCAGCTCACCTTTATCAACCAGCGGGCCAATATGCAGGACTTTTCCAAGAGCATTGCCATCCCGCCCCAGGGGGACGAATACGATGACATCCGGCGTGAATATGCGGAAATGCTCAAAAATCAGCTTGAAAAAGGAAATAACGGCCTTGCCAAGCGGAAGTATATCACCTTTGGCATTGAGGCGGACGACCTGCGTACCGCGAAAATGCGCCTGGAGCGTGTGGAAGCGGATGTACTGAACAACTTTAAGACCCTGGGCGTTCAGGCGGCTTCTTTGAACGGGCTGGAACGGCTGGAGCTTCTGCACAGCCAGCTCCACCCCAGCGGGCAGGAGAAATTAAAGTTTGCCTGGAGCGACCTTGCCAAAACCGGCCTTTCCACAAAGGATTTTATCGCACCCACCAGCTTCACCTTCTCCAAAGACGGCAAGACTTTCCGCATTGGGGAGTATTCCGGCGCTGTCTCCTTCCTGCAGATTTTGGCGCCGGAGCTGACGGACCGGATGCTGGCAGAGTTTTTGGATCTGGACGATGCGGTGACGATCAACCTGCATATCCAGTCTATCGACCAGGCCCAGGCGATCCGCAATATCAAGCGGAAAATGAGCGACCTGCAGAAAATGAAGATCGAGGAACAGAAAAAGGCGGTACGGGCCGGATATGATATGGACATCATTCCCACGGATCTTGCCACCTATGGGGAGGAAGCCCAAAACCTGCTTCAAGATCTGCAATCCCGGAATGAGCGTATGTTTTTGGTAACAGTGCTGGTACAGAACATTGCCCCGAAAAGGCAAAAGCTGTTCAGCGACATTATGGCTGCCTCCGGCATTGCCCAGAAGTATAACTGCGCGCTGAAACGCCTGGACTACCAGCAGGAACAGGGCCTTATGTCCTCCCTGGCGCTGGGCCAGAACCAGATAGAGATCCAGCGGGGACTTACCACCAGCAGCACCGCTATTTTCGTGCCCTTTACCACCTGTGAGTTGTTCCAGGATGGGCAGGCATTGTATTACGGCCTCAACGCCATTTCCTCAAACCTGATTATGGCGAACCGCAAGCTGCTGAAAAACCCCAACGGATTGTTTCTTGGTACGCCCGGATGCTTTGCCGGTGATACCCGGATTCTCCTGGCAGACGGCAGCGCCGCCTCCTTTGAGGAACTGCTGGCCCACGGTGTGGAGGAAATCGAGGTCAAGACCTTTGATGATGAGACCGGGCAGGTTATCACTGCCATGGCGCGGGATATTCGCGTTGAGAAATACGCGGATGTCTTAAAGCAGATCACATTGGAGGACGGCACCTCTTTCCGCTGTACGGAAAGCCATCTCATTATGGATGACGCCGGGGAGTACATGCAGGCGGTGGATGTGAAGGAAGGCCAGAAATTGAGCGGCGGCCATACCGCGGTGCGGGTATCGGTGCTGAAACTGCCGAAAAAAATGCCGGTGTATGACCTTACCGTACCCTGCTATATGAATTTCCTGCTGGAAAACGGGCTGGTCGTCCACAACAGCGGAAAATCATTCAGCGCGAAACGTGAGATCGTCAACGTGTTCCTGCTGACGGATGATTCTATCATCATCGCAGACCCGGAAAATGAATATGGCCCGCTGGTAAAACGCTTTGGGAAACAGGGGCAGGTCATTGACCTTTCGCCCACTTCCTCCAACTATATCAATCCGCTGGACATCAACCTGGATTACAGCGATGACGAGAACCCCATTACATTAAAGAGCGATTTTGTCCTCTCTTTGTGTGATCTGATTATCGGCGGCAAGGATGGGCTTACCCCTATCGAGAAAACCATCATTGACCGCTGCACCCGCCTGGTCTACCGGGATTACCTGCAGGACCCCCGCCCGGAGAATATGCCGATACTGGGGGATCTGTATGAACTGCTTCGCAAGCAGAGCGAGCCGGAGGCCCAGAATATTGCCACCGCCCTTGAAATCTATGTCAACGGCAGCTTAAATGTGTTTAATCATAGGAGCAACATCGACATGGACAGCCACCGCGTCCTGTGCTTCCAGCTTAAATCCCTGGGCAAAGCCCTGAAAGAGATCGGGCTTCTTATCATGCAGGACGCTGTGTGGAACCGCGTTACCGCCAACCGGGAGAAGCATAAAACGACCTGGTTCTATATTGATGAATTCCATCTCCTGCTCAAAGGCCAGACCGGTGCTTTTTCCGTTGAGATCTGGAAGCGGTTCAGAAAATGGGGCGGGATTCCCAGCGGCCTGACGCAAAATGTGAAGGATCTGCTGGCTTCCCGTGAAATCGAGAATATTTTTGAAAACTCGGATTTCATCTACATGCTGAACCAGGCCCAGGGCGACAGGCAGATTCTGGCAAAACAGCTTGGGATTAGCCCAACGCAGCTTTCCTATGTAACCCACAGCGGCCCCGGCGAGGGTCTTTTGTTTTTCGGAAATGTGATTATCCCCTTTGTCGATCACTTCCCGAAGGACACCAGCCTGTATCAGATTATGACAACCCGCCCGGAGGAAGTCGCGGAGGCTGGAACGTGATAATCTTCTTCACCGCCTGGCGTATGGGAGGTGATGCAGTTGCCAAGGGATGAAGAATTTAGAGCAAAGGAAAAGAAATTTCACAAGATGACCCGTGACGGGCTGGTGGAACGGGGCGCGGCCTCCGGCGAGGAAACCCGTATCAGTGGCCGGGAACAGGATTTTGATTTGCGGCAGGCAAGGGATTCTCCTGACTCTTTGGAGGACCTTTCGGCCAAAGCCCGCCATACCCGGCAGCAAAGGCCGAAAGACGGTGACGCCCCGCAGGCGGAGCCGGTGGAGGATGCGGATGCTTCCCCTCTGGAAGATTCGCAGCCGGAAGGCCATGAGGACGCCCCACGGGAGGAACCGCAGGAGAAGTCCGGCAACCGGCGTACCCGCTACCAGCAGAAGTTTTCCGAGTCCAGCAGCGCCAGTGAAGCGGCCACCGAGCAGCCCCGTACCTCGAAACTGCAATTTGCCGAGGATGAGCTGCCGCCGGATGCCCCCGGCAAAAAGCTGGTGAAGGCCCAGCAGAAGGCGGAACGGACCGCCCGGAAGCTGGAACAGGCCGAAGCCAATCTTCCGGCCAGGCGGAAACTGCGGCTGGAGGTGGAGCCGGACGCTGCCACCGGCAACGCCAAACGGCGCTTAAAATTTGAAAAAGAGGTGATCTCCCAACAGGAACACATAAAAGGCGCCAAACCTCTGCGCCCGGTGAAAAAAGGCGCAAATGCAGCTATCGGATATGCCCATAAGAAGATCTATGAGAATGAGCATGAAAATGTGGGCATTGAGGCGGCCCACCGCACAGAGCTGGTGGCCGAGGGCGGGCTTCGCGCCTTGAACCACCGCCGGAAAACCGCGCCTTACCGCAAGGTATCCCGGCTGCAGAAAAAGACGGTGAAAACCCGCGCAAGGGCGGCTTATCAGCAGGCTCTCCACGATAACCCGCAGTTACGGAGCAATGTGTTTTCCCGCATGTGGCAGAAATACCGCTTAAAAAGGGAGTATGCCAAAGCTGCCCGGACCGCCCGGCGCACCGGGCAGGCCGCCGGGAAAACTGCCGCTGTCACGAAAAAAGCCGGTGGCGCTGTTGGCCGTTTTGCCAGCCGCCACCCGGCCCTCTGCCTGATGGCGGCGCTGTTGTTCCTGATCGTCGTTCTGATTTTTTCGCTCTTTTCTTCCTGTTCCAGTATGGGGACGGGCGGGATCGGCGCGATTGCGGCGTCCAGCTATACCGCGGAAGATCAGGACATCAACAATGCCGAGCTGGTTTATACGGAATGGGAAACCGACCTGCAGATGCAGATTGACAATGCCGAAGCAGACCACCCCGGCTATGATGAATACCGCTACCATGTGGGCAATATCGGGCACAACCCCTTTGAGCTGATGGGATTCCTCACCGCGTCCTATCAAGCCTTTCAGTATGCGGATGTGGAGGCCGTGCTGCAGGAACTTTTTGCCGAGCAGTATTCCCTCGAATTTGTAGAGGAAGTGGAAACCCGCACCCGCACGGAAACCCGAACAGACCCCAGCACCGGCGAGACCTATGAGGTGGAAGTGACTTATGAATGGCGGATTCTCAATGTCAACCTGACGGCCAAGTCCTTTACCGATGTGATCGCCGCCCGCATGAACGCGGAACAGGCCCAGCTTTTTAACGTCCTGATGATGACGAAGGGCAACCGCCAGTATGTCTCCAACGTGTTTGGCGATACCAACTGGCTTCCGTATGTCACAAGCTACTATGGCTACCGCGTCCACCCCATCAGCGGAGAAAAGAACTATCATAAGGCAGTGGATATTGGGATGCCCCAGGGCACAGAGATTTTAGCCGGGCATGACGGCGTGGTAACGCAGGCCGGGGAAGCAGGCAGCTACGGGCTGATCGTGGTGCTGGAGGGTACCATGGAGGACGGCAAGACCCTTACTACAAAATACGCCCACTGCTCCGAGCTGCTGGTATCTGCCGGGCAGGAAGTCAAACAGGGGGAGGTCATTGCCAAAGTGGGCAGCACCGGTGATTCCACCGGCCCGCACCTTCACCTGGAGGTGTTGGTGGATGGGCAGTACCTTAATCCCCTGTATTTTGCCGATACCGGCGACCATACCGGGACAAACCTGATTCCCGGCAGCGCGGGCGGACCGGAGATCCCCGCATATCCCGGCGCTCCTATGGGCGATGGCGATTACGCGGCGCTGATTACGGAGGCGCAGAAACATCTCGGTAAGCCTTATGTGTTCGGCGCTTCGGGGCCAAACAGCTTTGATTGCAGCGGCTTTGTTTCCTATGTCCTCAATCAGAGCGGCGTTGCCAGTGTGGGACGCTCCACAGCCCAGGGGCTTTTCAACATGAGTACCCCTGTTTCCAGAGAAAACGCCCAGCCGGGAGATCTGATCTTTTTCACCGGCACCTACTCGGCGGGCACGCCTGTAACCCATGTAGGTATCTATATCGGCAACGGGCAGATGATCCATGCCGGAGACCCGGTACAGTATGCCAATATCAATACGTCCTACTGGACCGAACATTTTTACGCATTTGGGCGTATCTCAACCAATTAAAGATCGGAGGTAATAAATTGAATCCCAAAATTGATAAACTCGCAAGGGATATAGAAAAAACGGAAAAGAAAATCGCAGACCTGCAAAAAAAGCTGGAGCTTTTCAGAGAGGAAAAGACCCGGCTGGAGAACGAGGATTACGGCGATATTGGCCGTGATTTCCACCTCACCCCGAAGGAGCTGGCAGAATTTTTGAAGGCGCACAGGGCGGGCACCCTCACGATCCCGGAGGCTGCCCCGCCTGCGGGAGAACAGGAGGCCGGCCATGAAGAATAAAGTGAGGAATGTTTTGGCGGCGCTTGTGCTTTGCATGAGCGCCGTTGTCCTGCCTGTCACCGCTTACGCTTCCACGGGCAGCGACACCACGCCGCCCACCCTTACCGCGGCCTTAACGGACGATAAGCTGGCGGTGGAGGCCAGCGATGATATGTCCGGCGTGGAGGCGGTGTATGTGGATGACACCCGTATCAACAGCCTTGTCAACGGCAAGGGGACCGTGGCATTAAAGGATTACGCCGGGGACGGCAAGAAAGTGACGGTTTACGCGGTGGACTATTCCGGCAACCGCTCCAAAGAGGTAAAACTGGATAACCCTTATTATGAGGAACCGGCGCAGACCCAGGCGGCTTCCTCTGCCGCGCCTCAATCTTCCGGTGGGGAAACCCAGGCCGCGCCTTCCCAAACGCCCGCACCTTCTCCTTCGGCAAACAATGCTTCCGGCAATTCGGAAAGCAGCCAGGCCGCCGAGACCCCTTCGACCTCCCAAGAAGAAACAGAGGATTCTTCTGAAAGCTCTGATACGGAGGACGAAACGGAATCGGCTGTGCCGGAAGGGGCATTTACCCCGGAAGGCACCGGCACGGTCCTGGACTCAGCTACCGAGCAGGAAGATGATAAGCAGTTTTATACCATCACCACCGCGGACGGAAATGTGTTTTACCTTATCATTGACGGGAAGCGGGATTCGGAAAACGTCTACTTCCTGAATGGCGTTACAGAGGAAGATCTGCTGTCCCTGGCCCAGCAGGATAATGGCAGCGAAAGCGCCATTGAGGTTGTCACCTGTAACTGTACGGAAAAATGCGAGGCGGGCGCAGTGAATACCGATTGCCCGGTCTGCAAAAATGACCTGAACGGCTGCCTGGGGAAAGTAACGGAAGAACCGGCGCCGGAGGAAACCGAGCAGCCGGAAGCCGAGACGGAGAAATCCAGCGGCAATACCGGCATGATTATCTTCCTGGTGATCGCTCTTGTGGCTGCTGGCGGGCTGGGTTATTACTTCAAGATCGTGCGCCCGAAACAGCAGGCGGCTATGGACGAGGACGAGTTCGAGGATGACGGTTACGGGGAAGATTATGAGCAGAATTTGGCGTACAGCGATGAGTCCTCTTATGACGAGGACGAAGAACCCACAAAGGACGGCAGATAACGCCGTCCTTTCCGTTTCCCAAACAAATTTTATGAAAGTGAGGATTACAGCTTGAATACAAAATCTATGCGCGGCCATGGCCTTTCCCGGCTTTTGGCCGGTTTTCTTTGTCTGCTGCTTTTGGTAGGGATCTTTCCCGTCAGCGCGTTTGCGGCTTCGGAAGGCCAGCAGGCCAGCTCCGCTTATGGCGATACGGTCATCGGCTCTGACGGCCAGCCCTATTATTCCCCTTCTGGCTATTACACGATGACCTACCATGACGACGGTTCCACTTCTTATGTGTATCATGGCGGGAATGTGGCCTACCGACATTACGTGCTGAACACGGATGGCGGCGGCTTCCGCTGGGTGTACTGCATTGAGAGCGGCATCCGGTTCGGTGATTCGGACGATGGCTATTATTCCGAGCAGACGGATAACAGCCAGTATTTCAACCAGTTGCCGGAGGCTTCCCGGCGTGGGATCATGCTGGCCTCCCTGTATGGCTGGCAGCCTGGGGCTTCGCTCCCCATGGCCGGTATCAATGCCGACGACTGGTATATGGCGGCGCAGTGTATCATTTGGGAATACCAGCAGCAGCTCCGCAGCGACGCCACCAGCCGCCATGACAATGGAAGTGTTGCGGAAAACACCTTCTTCCGCATCGTGCAGGGACGGCCAGCCGAACAGGTTTATTATTGGATTCTGGAGCAGATCGCTTCCCATTCTACCATTCCTTCTTTTGCCGGTGCTACTGCGGAAAGCGCCCCGGTACATGAACTGAAATGGGATTCCAACGCAAAGGTTTATACCCTGACGCTGACCGATGCCAACAACTTAAATATCGACCTGGAGGCCCTTACTGCAAGCGGGATCTCCGTGACCCGCAGCGGCAACAGCTACACCTTTACCAGCAAGGAAATGCTGGAATCCCCGGTGGCGCTCCAATTCCGCAAAAATGTGCCTATCGGTGAGGCCATGCTGATCTGGGGGCGCGAGGGCTGGCAGACCATGATGACAGGCGCCAAAGACCCCGTTTCCTTCTATATGCAGATCAAGACGGAAACCTATGGCAAGGCAAAGATCGTAAAGACCAGCGAGGACGGTATTGTCGAGGGGATTCCCTTTACTATCAGCGGCAACGGTGTGGAGGAATCGGTTGTCACCGGTGCGGACGGCATGGTCTCCCTGTACCTTCTGCCCGGCACCTATCTTGTGACCGAGCAGCCCATTGACCACTATGTAACGCCTGCTTCGCAGTATATCACCATCGAGAGCGGCCAGACCGCCAGCGTTCAGTTTTCCAACATTTTGAAGAAGTTCCGTGTGGAAGGCCACAAGGTGGACGCGGAAACCGGCGAGGCCCAGGGTGACGCTTCCCTTGCGGGGGCCGTCTATGGCCTGTATAAAGGCGGGGAACTGGTAGATACCTTCCCCACCGGGCCGGACGGCAGCTTTGTCACCGGCTACTATCCTTGCGGGGATGAATGGACCTTGCAGGAGATTTCCCCAAGCCCCGGCTACCTGCTGGATGAAACGGTGCATGAGGTGGGCGCTTCTCCTTCCCTTTATGAAATCGAGCTGAATACCACGGAAAATACGCTGCCGGAAACGGTGATCCGCGGCAATATCCAGCTTGTGAAACACACCGATGACCCGGACCCGGATGTATCGGACGAGGAACACAGCGATGACGCCAATGCCGGTATGGTGGAAAAGCCGGAGGAAGGCGCTGTTTTTGAGGTCTATCTGACAAGCGCGGGCAGCTATGAAAATGCCAAAGAAAGCGAGCGGGACATCCTGACAACGGATGCGGACGGCTTTGCCGCCTCCAAAGATATGCCCTATGGCCGCTATACTGTTCACCAGACCGCGGGCGAGGACGATAAAGCCTTTGTGCCGGATTTCACGGTATTTATCAGCGAGAACGGAAAGACCTACTCCTATATCCTGAACAATGACGCCATCACTGCCAGGGTGCGTGTGGAAAAACGGGACGCGGAAACCGGGGAGATCATTCCTATGGCCGGTACGGGCTTCCGTATTAAGGACCTTACCACCGGCGAATTTATCAGCCAGGAAATCTACTATCCCAACCCTGAAACCATTGACGTATTTTACACTTCGGATGAAGGCTGGCTGATGCTGCCGGAGCCGCTGCCCGCCCATGCGTTTGAGCTTTATGAAGTGACAGCCCCGGAAGGGTACGTCCTTTCTGACGAGCCGGTGCCTTTCACAGTAGATGGTTCCGAGGCGGTTGTTACCGTCGTACAGTACAATCAGCCGCAGAAAGCCCAGCTTACCATCAGCAAAACCGGCGAGGTTTTTGCCAGCGTGCAGGAAAATGATGGCTTTTACCAGCCGGTTTATGAAGTGGTTGGTCTGCCCGGCGCCGTGTATGACCTGATTGCCGATGAAGATATTTATACCGGCGACGGCACACTGCGGGTGGCAAAAGATACGGTAGTCGCTACCCTTACCACCGGGGAGGATGGGACGGCGGTCAGCGAACCGCAATACCTGGGCCGCTACCGTCTGGAGGAACGCCAGGCGCCGGAAGGCATGGTGCTGGACCCCACGCCGGTCTATACCGAGCTTACCTATGCCGGTCAGGAGGTAGAGATCACCCAGGCGGCCATCGGTCTTTATGATGAACGCCAGAAGGTAGAGATCGACCTTCTGAAATCCCTGGAAACAGACGAAACCTTTGGCATTGGGCTTGGCGAGGAATACAAGGATATTTCCTTTGGCCTGTACGCTTCGGAGGATCTGACTGCCCTGGATGGCAGTGTGATTCCCGCAGGCGGGCTTCTGGAAGTTGTGGCGGTTGCGCCGGTGGAGGACGCGCCCGGCCAGTATTCGGCTGCCTTTGCCTCCGACCTGCCTTTTGGCAGCTTCTATGTCCAGGAGCGCACCACCAATGAGGCATTTGTGCTTTCCGACCAGCAGTACCCGGTAGTCTTTGCGTATGCCGGGCAGGAAACCGCTCTGGTTACGATTGCGGTCAATGACGGCGAGGCCATTTCCAACGAGATGATCCGCGGGCGCATTGACGGCGTGAAATACGGCGAGGACCCCGAAGGCGGTGAGGACCTTACCCTGGAGGGCGCGCTGATCGGCCTGTTCGCTCCCGGCACGGAGGAATTTACCGAGGAAAATGCCCTCCTTGTGACGACTTCCGGGGAAAACGGCGCCTTCTCTTTTGAGGATGTGCCTTTCGGCCATTGGATCATCAAGGAGATTGCCAGCCCTTCGGCCCTGTACTCCATCAGCCCGGAACAGCACCATGTCTATATCGGCACCGATGGGCAGACCATTGAAATCGAGATCGACAATACCCTGATCCACGGTACGGTACAGGTTATCAAGACCGAGGCTGTGGACGAATTGAAGTCTATCCAGGAGGACGAGGAAAACAGTTCTGAAAGTGAGGCTGGCGAGACAGAAGAAAGCGCCGATGATGATACCGGCGAGGACACTGCGGACAATCCATTCCTCCACCGGCTGCCCGGCGCTGTCTTTGAGCTTTATGAGGACACCAACGGCGATAAGGCATTTGATGAAGGCGACGCCCTGATCGGGGAGCTGACGGAAACCGATGAAGGGTTCCATGAAATGAGCGGCCTCTTGGCAAAGGGCTATTTTGTCAAAGAGAAAACTGCCCCGGAAGGCCACAAGCTGGACCCCAATGCCTACTATTTTGAAATCACCACGGACGGGCAGGTTGTCGTTGTGGAAAATGGTGAGGCTGGCCGCGGCTTTGTGAATGAGGCTTACCGCGGCAATCTGAAAATCACAAAAGATTCCAGCGATGGCCGCAAGGACGGCTTTGCCTTTGAGGTGAAAAGTGAGGATGGCACCTATTGCGAGACTTTCACAAGCCCGGAGGATGGTATTATCCTGATCGAAGGGCTGCGCGTGGGCAAATACACTGTGACCGAGGTTAAGAATAAGGCCAGCGAGGACTATATTATCCCGGATGGCGCCACGGTGGAGATCAAGGCCGATGAAACCGCCGAAGTGAGCTTCTTCAATGAAAAGCCGGAGGAAGAAACCCCGGAAACGCCTGATACGCCAGATACCCCGAATAACCCGACAACGCCTTCCAATCCTTCTAAGCCGGTCCCGCAGACAGGCGATGATTATAACCTGTATATCTGGATTGGCGTGCTGGGCGCGGCGGTGATCGGCAGCGGTGTTGCCCTTTTCCTGTGCGTTTACAAGAAAAAGGGACAGAAAGCCAGCCCCGGACGCCGCAAAGCGGCAACCGGCGTGCTTCTGATCTGCATTGCTATGGCGGTAGGCAGCGGCTTTATGCTGGCGCGGGAGATCGGCCAGTACAAGGAAAGCGCCGATACTTATGCCGGGCTTTCGGAATATGTCACCCCGGCTGAAACGGACGGGGAAAATGGGAACGCGGAGGCGCCGGAGGAAACCGGCGCTTCCTCCATTTCTCTGCCCACGGTAGACTTTGAAAGTCTGCTGGCCCAGGGGCCGGATGTCAAGGCATGGCTGGAGCTTCCCGGCACGGTCATTCAGTACCCGGTGGCCCAGGGCGAGGATAACAGCTACTACCTAAAACACTTGTATGACGGTACGGCAAACAAGGTGGGCTGCCTGTTCATCGACTATGAAAACGCGGAAGATTTTTCCGACAACAACACGATCATCTATGGGCACAACATGCGTGACGGCTCCATGTTCTCCACGCTGGTGGAATACAAAGCGCAGGCTTACTATGATGAACACCCGGAAATGTACCTGGTAACGCCGGAGGGCGGCTATGTGGTTGAGGTGTTTTCCGCATTTGTGGCAAGCCCGGAGGAATCCGGCAGCGAAACTTCTCCCTGGGCGCTGGAATGGAAAGACAGCGGCGCATATACGACCTGGCTTTCCGCGATGCAGGAGCGTTCTGTGATCGAAACGGGCGTTTCCGTCACTTCCAGTGACAAGGTACTGACCCTTTCCACCTGCACCAATGGCGGCGCTGACCGCTTCATCGTCATGGGCAGGCTGGTAGCTGTAACTGAATAACAATTTTTCGTAAGATGGCGCGGGATGCCGGCTGCTCCCGCGCCCATCTCTATATATGGAGGATTTGCAATGGTAAATAACATTGTTCCCATTCCCGGATATGTCCATCTCTACCGCTCCATGCTGCGGTTTTACGATATGCCCAGCGCGGAGCTGAAAGAAATGCTCTATCTTTTGAATACCGCCAACCTGGACAGCTATGGCTTCCACCACCCGGAGGCGCATGTGGTCGAGAGCGGCCCGGTGGCTTTCTGCGGCTGGCTGGATCATCGGTATGCCCGCCCTTACCGGACGGAAGTGCAGCTTTATAAATCCCTGCTGGCCCTGAAACGCAGCATTGACCGGGATTGCATTGTCACCTCCCAGCGGGAGGCCCTTCAAATGCTCCGGTGCGTGATCTCCAACCTGGAATACCGCTTTTATAAAGCCTACAACATGGAATTTGAGGATAAGCGCACGGTGTATTCCGAGTGTGCCTTCCGGCTGATCCCACGGGAGGACGAACCCAGCGTGTGCCTGATGCACGATTGGATTTATCTTCCTACGGCGTAAAGTGGGGTGAGTTATGACACAAAAAGAATTTCAGGCTGTTTTCCGGGAACAGGTACGGCAGTGTGAAGGACTTCTGATTCAGAAAGCCAAAGAATATACCGGCGACAACCCGGACCGGCTCAGCGCCTTCAAAGCGGCGGCTGCGATCCAGGACAGCACCCCCCAGCGGGCACTCGCCGGTATGATGGCAAAGCACATCATCTCCATTTATGATATGTGCTTTACGGACCGGAAAAATTTTGAGCTGGCTGTCTGGGAGGAAAAGATCACCGACAGCCTCAACTATCTGTTTTTACTGAAAGCTGTGATAAAGGAGGAATTGGAATATCAATCAGATTGAAACTAAAATTTTGAACTGCACCGCAGTACAGGAAGCCGAAAAAAACATGGTGTTTGCGGCCAGGCTCACCCAGCGGGGCCATAAGATCCATTCTATGGATGACCTTCTGGCCCTTTATGAGAAAGCCTATACTGCCGATACGGTCAAACGGATCGCCTCTCTGCCGCACCCCGCCGTACAGAAGTTTTCGGTTATCACGGTGGCGGTTGTGGGTGCCAGCAGGCGTTTCCTGGCGCAGATCACCCGGCACCAAAACGAGGTCAAGTTTATCAGCGCCTCTTTGCAGTACAGCAATTATGCGGGGCAGGCCGATTTTGTGGTGCCTTATGAGATCCTGACGGCAAGCCAGTGGGTGCATGACTTCTACCTGAAAAAGTGCCGGGCTGCCATGGAGCATTATGCGGATATAGGCGCCTGCGGGATTTCCAGGGACGCCGCGGGGTATCTTGCCCCGCAGAGCCTTCGCAATGTGCTGGTTATCAGCGCCACGCCTTATCAGTGGAAGCACATGATCGGCCAGCGGACTTGCCGCCGCAATACGGATGAAACACGCTTTGTCCTGCTGAAAATATGGGCGGACCTGTATGCGCTGGACCCGGAACTATTTAGCCCGGAACTTGCCGGCCCCTTCTGCCAGCGGGAGGGATGTCTGGAAAAAGATATGTCCTGCGGCTGCCCGTGTGAAAAAGGGGCGCTGCCTCTTGACCTGCTGCGCCAGGACTATCCTGCCGCACTGGAAGGAGGCCGCCAGTGAAAATCAGGATCATTGATTTCGGGCTGCCGGAGAACCACCGTCCCCTCCGCTCCCACGCCAATGACGCCGGGGCGGATGTCTATATGCCATTTGACTGTACCCTGGAGCCTGGCGGGATCGCTAAAATCCCGCTGGGCTTTGGCCTGGAGGTGCCGGACGGCTATGCTGCCTATGTGTTTCCCAGGAGCAGCCTTGCGGCACAAGGGGTGGTCTGTGAGCTGCCCCCTGTGGATTCTGGCTACCGGGGCGAAATCCATGCCATTGTCAGCAATGTGGGAAATGAGGCCCGGACGCTTCCGAAAGATTCCAGGATCGGACAGCTTATCATCATGCCTGTGGTAATCGCGGACTTTGTGAATGACATGGGTGGACAACGCAGCGCGGGCGCTTTTGGCAGCACGGGGAAATAACTTTTGGCTTTGTATAAATATTTTCTGTGTGGATAATTTAAAAATAGGGCGCAGGTACTATACAGATGTAACCAATCCTATATAATATTGGTTATATCCGGGAGCAAAATACGATTTTAAACCGTTTTATTCCTTGCAAAGAATAGAAAGTGGCCAGCCTCCCTTTTATGTGACTGACCACTTCTATTTTTTGCTATTCAGTTCTTTCATAATGCCGAGGATGTAAGAAATTGTTTTGGAATCCAGCTTCTTTGCTTCTGTGATAAATTCCTTTAAAGCGGCGGGATTCGGATTGCCTTCATCGAAAAATTCCTGTGGTGTTACGCCCAGGTATTCACAGATATAAAAGAAGGACTGCATAGAAGGAAGCGTTTTCTTGTTCTCCACGTTGTTGATATAGTTGTTGGCCTGTCCAAGCGACAGCGACATATCCCGTGCTGAAACACCCTTCTGCATCCTCAGTTTTGCCAGCCTTTCCGGGACAAAATCTTCGTACACCATAGTCACCTCCCATTCTGTAATAGATTGTACCTTACAGGCTGGCTCTATTCGCTAAATGAAAAGGGGTATTTCTGTTGACACGCTAAATGTAACCTACTAAAATAAGAAATGCAGTAGTTTTTAACTATCAGCCATAAGGGAGGCAGGTATCATGGAACAAAAAATATGCGGAGTAACCGGACACCGGGAGATCCCCGCTGAATATAGGGAGCAGGCAGAGCAAGACCTGCGCCGGGAAATTGAAAAAGCCATCGCAGATGGTTATACCTATTTTATTTCCGGCTTTGCTGACGGTGCAGATCAGCTATTTGCAGAGATCGTTTTGGAAAAGGCAAAAGAAAATCCGGCGCTGCGCCTGGAGGCAGCAATTCCTTACCGCAACCGCTATAAGCGGCTGATGGCGGACGGGCAGACCAGAGCCATGCTGGAGGCATGTGCGAAGGTTGCGGTTATCAGCGAGGAATGGGCTTCCAATGTCTATATGAAGCGCAACCGTTATATGGTAAGCCAGGCAGACCGGGTGATCGCTGTCTATGATGGACGGGAGAAAGGCGGCACGGTGTCCACGATCCGCATGGTTCACGCCCAGCGGAAAGAAATGCGGGAGATTCCTGTGGGGCCTTATCTTCCTGAAAGCATGATAAATCTTGGATATTTCAGGAACGCTTCGGGTAGATAAGAATTTGTCGGTGTGGTAAAATGAGAAATATAAGTGGACAAATTGGCATTTTGGAGGGGATATAGCAATATGAAAAGCAATAGATACTTAACTATTGGCTTATTAGCAGGATTTATTGTAGGTGGTTGCATAGGTGTGTTGGCATGGACGTTTTTGCAAAATCTTTTTGCTATTCCTATTTGTGCAAGTATTGGAATGTTGATTGGAATTGTTATAGGTACAGTGATTGATTATGAAAAAAATCAGCAAAGGAAATAGCAAAAATGGATGATGCCTTAAAGGGAAAAACCTAAGTTGTCAAATAAAACTGAATATCCATGAATTTACGCCGCAGAAAAGATCTGCGGCGTTTTGCTATATAACCCTGACGCAAAGGTGTTCTTATCCCTTTGCGCTTTTTTCATATTCAAAATTCAAAGGAGGTGCGGCGTATGTGGAGCGCAGTATCACATTTTCTGTCTTTCACGCTTGGCACAATCGCAGGCGTAACTTTGATGTGTCTGCTGCAGGCCGGAAGGCAGGCAGATGAGCAGTTTTCAAAATTCTTTGATAAAAAGGGAGGTTCGGACGAATGAAACTTGTGGTAGCCGAGAAACCCAGTGTGGCCCAATCTTTGGCCGCGGTGCTGGGAGCAAAAGAGAAAAAAGATGGGTATCTGGAGGGCGGCGGCTGGCTGGTGTCCTGGTGCGTGGGCCATCTGGTGGAGCTGGCCCAACCGGAAGTCTATGGGGAGCAGTATGCCAAATGGCGGTATGCGGATCTGCCTATCCTTCCCACCCATTGGAAATATGATGTGGCAAAGGATAAGAAAAAGCAGCTTGGCGTCCTGCGCCGTTTGATGGAGGATAAACGTGTGGACGCTGTGGTGTGCGCTACCGATGCTGGCCGGGAAGGTGAACTGATCTTCCGGCTGGTCTATCAGCAGGCCGGGTGCAGCAAACCTATTCTCCGGCTCTGGATCAGCTCTATGGAGGACGCGGCTATCCGTGATGGATTTGAACACCTGCGGCCCGGCGCCGACTATGATCTGCTTTATCAGGCGGCGCTCTGCCGGGCAGGGGCGGACTGGCTTGTGGGAATTAACGCCACCCGCCTTTTCTCTGTCCTATATGGCGATACCTTGAATGTAGGCCGGGTAATGACGCCGACGTTGGCGCTGATCGTCCAACGGGAGGAAGCAATCCGTTCTTTTAAGAGCAAGCCCTTCTATGTGCCGGAACTCACCTGCGGAGGGTTTACCGCTGCCGGGGAGAAGCTGGAGGACAAAGCGGCTGCGGAAGCGATACGGGCAGATTGTGACGGAAAGCCTGCTGTTGTCCGCAAAGTGGAACGACAGAAAAAGACTGTCCAGCCGCCCCGCCTTTACGATTTGACTACCTTGCAGCGGGAGTGCAACCGCTTGTATGGCTTCACTGCCCAACAGACCCTTGATTATCTGCAAAGCCTGTATGAGAAAAAGTTGGCGACCTATCCGAGAACAGACAGCCAGTATATCACAGCGGATATGCAAGCAACGGTTGGCTCTCTGGCCCTGTGGCTGTGGCAGAATATGCCTTTTGGCAAGGACAGCACCACGGCGCCGGAGCTGGAAGGAATTATTGATGACAGCAAGGTGACGGACCACCATGCCATTCTCCCCACGGTGGAGATGGCTCGCACCGACCTGTCTATTTTGCCTGCCGGTGAACGGGATGTTCTGATGCTCCTTGCCTGCCGCCTTCTCTGCGCTACCGCCCAGCCTCACCGCTTTGAGGCGGTGCTGGCAGTTTTAGAGTCCGAGGGCCACACATTTACCGCCAAAGGGAAAACGATTCTGCATGAGGGATGGAAAGGCATTGAACAGGCTTTCCGTGCCAGCCTGAAACAAAAACAGCCGGAGGACGGCGACGAAAATACGTCCCGCCTGCCGGAGCTGAAAGAAGGACAGCGATTTGAAAAGGCTGCCGCCACGATCCGGGAAGGCAAAACCAGCCCGCCCAAGCATTATACTGAGGATTCTCTGCTTGCGGCTATGGAGACAGCCGGCGCGGAGGATATGCCGGAGGACGCCGAACGGAAAGGGCTGGGTACTTCGGCCACCCGTGCCGCCACACTGGAAAAGTTGGTGTCCACGGGATTTGTCCAGCGGAAAAAGAAACAGCTTTTGCCTACGGATAAGGGCGTTAACCTGATTGCCGTCCTGCCCGATGTGATAAAATCTCCGGCGCTTACGGCAGAATGGGAGTCCATGCTGAAACAGGTGGAACGCGGAGAAATGACGGCTGACGCTTTTATGGAAGGAATTGCCGGTTTAATCCGTGACCTGATCCAGCAGAACACCGCCCCTGATCCTGCCTATTTCTCTTTGTTCGGAAGCAAAAATGCAGCCAATCGGGAAGCTGTCGGCACCTGCCCCCGGTGTGGCGGCGTTGTCTATGAGGGGAAGAAAGGCTTCTTCTGTGAAAATGAAGCCTGCGCCTTTGCTCTCTGGAAAGAAAACCGGTTCTTTTCCAGTAAAAAGAAAACCATAACAAAAACCGTTGCTGCGGCACTCTTAAAGGAGGGCCGCGTTTCCATGTCCGGACTTTTCAGTGAGAAAACCGGCAAAACCTATGATGCCGTGGTGGTGCTGGATAATACAGGCGAAAAGTATGTGAATTTCAAGCTGGAATTTCCCCAGCAGCGGGGACGGAAGAAATGACCGGCCCGCCGCGGGAGCTGACCCGCTCCGAGCGTGCAGCGATCCGAAGGCTGGTAACAGGCTTATGCGCCAACTATGACGAGCGGGAAAAGCTCTGTCTTCCCCTGGACTGCCCCTGCTATATGCTTCATAAATGGTGGACCGGCGGCCTTTGCCGGTATTTTGAGCGGTCTGTGCTGCCGGTTGAACCAGCTCTGGAAGCAGCTCTGACGGGAAATGATACTTCCCAGCGCCAGAAAAAATGCCCGGTATGTGGGAAGCTGTATCTTCCCACCACCAGCCAGGCGTATTGCTCTGACGCCTGCCGGATCTGGGCCAGACGGGACGCGGATAAAAAGCGCAAGCGCCGGATTCGCCAGCACAAGGGATGATATGTCTGCAATTTAGCCTATTTACGCCTTGATTTATAAGGCTTTCCGGCCACACTTTTACAGGCGGTAAGAGTTTTATACTCTGCCCCTCAAAAGGAAGGTTAAGTTGCGGACAAAGGGAACATAAATTTTTATCTGTTTTTCGGTTGAGAATCGTGGTACATACATTTTCTCAAGATTTTTTTCAAACCGTCTCATTGCATGGAATAGTCTACTCCACTATAATTAAAGCAGGAGGTGTTGAGAGATGGCGAATGAAGATAAGAAAGATTTTAATGCCATGCTACACGATAGCAAGGATATGCCTAAATTTCAGATCATTACTGACCAGAAAAGCATTGAGAAATATGGCGGAAGCAGAATGTACTTTGCCCCACCAATCGACTATGACAAGGTGATGAAACTAATTCCGTATGGCAAAGTAATCACTGTCGGAAAAATTCGTGAATATTTTGCTGAACTGAATGGGGCGGATTTCACAGAGCCTATCACAGCAGGAATTTTTGTGTCTATTGCAGCATGGGCGAGTTATCAGCGTTCCGAAGATGAAACCCCGTATTGGCGAACCTTAAAGGCAAACGGGGAGTTGAATGCAAAATATCCCGGCGGTATAGAGGCACAAAAGGAAAAGCTGGAAGCAGAAGGTCACACAATTATTAAGAAAGGACGCACCAATATAAAGTATTTCGTGAAGGACTATGAAAGTGTTCTTTTTGATTTGAAATAGCAATTTTGAGTTGTACCTCATATAGTCAATCTGAGCTAAACTTTATAAAACTGAATACTCGCCGCCCACCGGCGGCACCACCGAGCAGGAAATCTTGAAAGAGGTTTTCTGCTTTTTCTTTGCCCGGATGCTGGGAGAAAGGAAAAGTAACTGACCAAACAATCAAATTTTAGGAGGGATGTGTATTTGAAGATTGCGCGTGTATTTCCACGCCGTACAAAAGCAACGCCGGATGATCCTCTGGCATTTACCGGACCGCCGCCAAAAGGCGGCCTGCCGGATATTAAAGAAGTGCATGTTTCTGTGACCTTTACCTATGATATGGAGAAAGCGTGCCAGCTTGCCGAACAGTGGATGAAGCTGGGAGTCCCTGTCCACATGGGCGGCCCCGCTTTCAACATGCCGGGAGGTGATTTTGTGCCGGGGATGTATCTGAAAAAGGGCTATGTTATCACTTCAAGGGGCTGCCCAAACCGCTGCTGGTTCTGTTCCGTCCCCAGGCGGGAAGGCGGAAGGCTTAGGGAACTGCCAATCACCCAAGGGAATATTGTGCTGGATGATAATCTTTTGGCCTGCTCCCGGCAGCATATTGAAACGGTATTTGAAATGCTGGGCAGGCAGAAAGAGCGTCCAATCTTTACGGGCGGGCTGGAGGCCCGCCTTCTTCGGCCCTGGCATGTGGATCTTCTGCGGGAATCCAGGACGCAGCGCATGTATTTTGCCTATGACACCCCGGATGATTATGAGCCGCTTGTGGAGGCCGGGCGGCTTTTGCAGGCCGGAGGATTCGAGAGAAAATCACATAAAGCCTGCTGTTATGTCCTGATCGGCTACCGGGGCGATACTATGGAGGCAGCGGAAAAACGTCTGCGGGACGCCTGGAAAGCCGGATTTATCCCTTATGCCATGCTGTACCGGGATGAAAAAGGCATTGTAGACAGTGAATGGAGAAAATTTCAGCGGCTTTGGGTCCGTCCGGCGATTGTAATGAGCCAACTGAAATAATCTGACGGGAGGTGATGATATGGAGAAGGAAAAACTTGAAGTCGTGCCGGTAGTCCCCGCAATGATGAAGCTGGATGTGGCGGTCCAGGCTTTTGATATGCAGGATATTTCAAACCGGCGCTTTATGTATAACCCCAAGACCGGTATTTTGATTTTGGGTCAGCAGTACGGGAAAATAAGAGGATTGCCTGGCAGCCATGCCGAAGATCTTGCCCAGGCAGGAATCAAAAACGGCTTTGATGATTTTGTGCGCGGCTGGGTGGGCACTGGAAAAAACTATCCCGCAGGGATCATTCATTTTGCCCCCAATGTGGACGCCCAAAACATTTCCCTGTTCAACCGGGCGTTTGACACTTTAGAAATGTTTCAGCGCAACGGCGCGCTTCCCGATACCGTAGTCCGGGGATTTGGCAGGCAGTGGGAACAGACGCTTTCCGAAGTCCTTCCCCCGGCTCATAACGAGAGAATCGCAAACCAGGAGGAATCTATGGAAATTCAGAATATCACGGTGGAGGACCTTCGCCGTATGGAGGATAAAGAAGGGCTTGTTTTGCAGGGCTGCGGCGGTGATCCTGGCGAATGGGTTCAGGGGATCAATGCCCTGTTTGCGCAGGATGGGATTCTTTTGGAAGGAACCACTTTTACCCATGTGAGCGTATTCCAAAATGAGGATCTTACCTGTCTGCTGTTCCCTTTTGAGGATGTCAAGCTGGATATAGGGAAACTTGCTATGTGGCGGCTGCAAACCCATGATACTTTCGGCGGCACCTGGCTGTCCGATTATATCGACAACCGCCTGGGCCGTGAACCGGCGCAGGAAGTGCCGGAAAAGCCGGATTGCCCGCTGATCGGTCAGGATGGGAACATTTTCAACCTGGTAGGTATTGCTTCCCGCACTCTGAAAGTCCATGGGATGCCCGACCAGGCTAAGGAAATGGCAGACCGGGTATTTTCCTGTGACAGCTATCATAAGGCGCTTTGCATTATAGGGGAATATGTCAATATCACTTCGGCTGACCGGGAAACTGAGCGGCCTTATTCTATCCGGCAGCAGCTTAAAAATGGTAAATCCCCGGAAACGGCTGCCCCTAAAAAGGCAGCAAAGGAGCCGGAACGATAAGGAGGATGCAGAATGGAACATATATATGGAGTTTGGGCGGTAAGAAGTGCCGCTTCTATGTTCGGCCATGCGGAAGCATGGTGCAAAGAAGATGGCCGCCCCCTGGAATTTGAATCTCTGGAGGCGGCCCAGGCTTATGCCCTGGAATTGAACCGTAAGGCAACGGTCAATGTCCGTTACTTTGTCAAAGAGAAAGAACCGGAACCAAACGCTGTAAGAGTCCCGGCCTCGCAGCCGGATATGGAAGCTGTTGGCCCGGTGGACCGTGTGCCGAGAAATGAGGTGGCAGAAAAACATAATGAGATCCCTGGAAGGCAGATGGCGCCGGAGGCGGACCCGGTTGTGGAGATCCGTTCTGCCGTTCACAGTAACTATGCCAATATGGTCGCCATGCTTGCCGCTGACAATAAGGTATATCTTGGCCGGGAGGAACGCTATTCCTTTACCCCAGGCCAGCCGGGAAGCTATGATAACCGGGACGGCTCTTTATGTTTTGTGAGCGATATGCCGGAAATGTATTATTTCCTCTATGGGGAAGGCTGGTCGCACTCACAGGAGGAAATGCTGGACCGGGGGCTGACGATGGATCAGTATATGGAATTTGCCCGCCTGCGGGAAGGTGTTCTGCAGCAATTCACCCCGCGCCGGGAAATCCTGTTTGCGGGACACCCCTTCCAGGCGCCGGAAAACTATCTTCGCAATGCGGAGCTGGACCTGGAGGGTGAAAAGGGCAACTATAATATGATTGACGGCATTGTGAATAACGACCCGCCGATCCGGGCCGACCTTACCGATGGGCAGACCCATGAGGAAGTCAAGGAGCTGGCCCCGGAAACGCTGCCGAATGAGAAGCCTTCGATTATGGAAAAGCTGCGGGCAGACCGCATGGAGCATGAGGCCCGCGGTTTTCAGCCTTCCCCGCCGGAAAGGGGGCTTTAATGCTTGAAGCTGAAATTTGAAAATGTGGATGTGGAACAATGCCTGCGCTCTGTGATGGAGCGGAACACAAAGCATTATCAATCCGATTTTGAATTTGATGTGGGCAGCATGGAGCGTATCGCCCAAACAAAGCACTCGGAGCGCACCCCACTGTACTGGATGTCCCGCCCCTCCGGTACATGGTGCTTCCGGGAGCGGGATATTTTTATCCGGGATTCCGATGCGTTCCACACCTGGCAGTTTTACAAAGATACCCGTGATACGATCCTTGCGTACACGGTGGAGATTACCGGTATGGAAGGTGCTGCAATCAAGGGAAATCTCTATACGCAGGATTACAGGGCTATGGCGGAGCATATCGAACGGACCGCCCTCCCCGCTGCGGCGGTGATTGTCCAGTTTGAAGGCCAGAGCGAGCCAATGGAATTTAGTTATGCGTATTACCATGAACATAGGCTGTCCCTGCACGCCCAATTTGGCAAGGCAGAAAAATTCCGGATGGATCCGGCTGTTCCGGGCCTGCTGCGCGGGATTCTGGCAAGTGAACAGGAATACCGGCATAACTTTATACCCGGCGTGTTTGAAAATCACCTGGATCAAATGATCGCGGCGGAAAAGCGTTCTGTCACTCACTTTCTGAAAGAGGCCGCCGCAAATACTCCGCGCCCGGCTCCTAATAAAAAGACAAAGGAACAGCCCCAGCGATGAAGGCCCCGAAAGAAAAACGCAGCGCCCAGCTTCACATTTTGATTTCAGAACAGGAAATGGATAAGATCAGGGAACGCATGGCGCAGACCGGTATCACGAATACTTCTGCCTTTATCCGTAAAATGGCGATTGACGGATATGTGATTAACCTGGACCTGTCCGAAGTCCGGGAGCTGACCCGGCTGCTGCGTATCTGCTCCAACAATCTGAACCAGTACGCCCGGAAAGCCCATGAAACCGGCAGTATCTATGCGGTGGATATTGCAGATCTGCAATCCCGCATGGATGGGCTTTGGGAGATTGCAAAAAAGCTGCTGACGGAATTTACAAACATTCCATGAACATTCAAAAAAACGGTTGCTTTCCTGTGGCCGGGAGCGGTAGAATTTTTATAGAAAGAGAAAATCTGTTTTTGAGAAGGGAGGCCATCGTATGGGCGCTGCTTTACTGGCGGTTGGCATAGAATTGTTGATCGGCATTGGAATTGGACTGATCGTGACGGTGATCGGGCTGTTCTTTGGAAACATCATTGTTTTTGACAGCATTGCGCTGGCAATCCTGGCGGGATTTCTTTCCCACGGGCTTTTAGGCGTCCATCCCGCCCTGGCGATTGTGATTGGCATTGCTGTCCTGCTGGGGCTTCTCCTGCTTCACCGCACCCGCCCCGGTTTCTGGCTGATCGGTGGTGTATTGTCTGTTGTATGGGGATTTATTTTTGCTACCATGGCCTATGAATTTTCCGGCAAAGATATGGTGTGGACCTATGTGGTGTGGGCGCTGGGGGCGGTACTGGTCTTTGCCCTTCACCTGCGGGCACGATACAAAATTGCATAAGGTAAGGATTTGGCCCGCCGATGAACCGGCGGGCTGCTTTTTTTACGCCTAAATGTAAGGAGCCAATGCACGGGCTATCTTAAATGACAGAAGGCATCTTTCAACCAGGCCAAACCCGACTACCACAATAAAATCGAAATCTGAAAGCATAGGCGGAAATGCCTTTTCCATATCTTCACGCTCTGTCACCCCTTTTCCGGCCTGATTTTGCGTACTTTTGCAACGGCCTTGCGTGCGTTATACGGAATTGTTCGTCGGATTGGTAGGACGCTCATTAACCAAACCGACGCAGATCGTTGACATATTTTTATCTGCATGGGATTTTTCCTGTGTGTTCATTTCCGTGTGGCCAAAGACAGGTATCTCTGCCGCTGCCGTTCGGCCTCTTTCTTCCGGCGCATGGCTGCCTCTGAATACGACCTGTACTTACACTCTATTATTCATATTTCCTGCCTTGTGTTCTTTGGGCGAATGAAATATAATAAAAAATGTTATCGGAGGTATGAATATAGCCAGTGTTTGGCTACTCCCAACAAATACAGAAAAGCCAGTAGATTGGCACAGGAAGAAATGTGGTGATGAATGTGATAAAAATTGCAATATGTGACGATGAAGAAAAAGCCGTCGCCCTGCACGAAAGGATCGTTAAAGCCTGTTTACAATCGCAAGGTATCGGCTATGAAATAACGACCTATACTCAAAGTCGCAATCTGCTTTATGATATAACCGATGATGGATTTTTCTATGACTTGATTTTGCTGGATATTGAAATGCCGGGGATCAGCGGAATGGAAATCCCGCAGCAGCTTAAAGGCTTTCTTCCGAATGTTAGAATTATCTTTGTGACCTCGCACACAGAATATGCGATTGATGCCTTTGAACTGTCCATCTTTCGTTATGTACCGAAAAATAATCTGGAAGTGAAGCTGGCTGCCGCCGTGACCGATGCCGCCAAGCTGATTGAATTGGAAGCCGGTCAGGAGTACACAATCCAGACGGCAAGCCGCATGGAAAAGATACCATATAAAGATATTTTCTATATTCAGAGGGACGGAAAAAACGCCAGCATTATATCCAGTGTCGGGATTGCAAAGGTACGAAAGAGCTTGCAGCAGGTTTTTGACGAACTGAATACGCCGGAGTTTATCTTTGTTGACCGGGGCTGTATCGTCAACATTATTCACATTATGAAAATCAGCGACGGGATGGTTGTGCTAAAAAATGGCGAGCAGTTGCCCATCAGCCGTTCCCACTTACAGGAGGTAAAGCAGAAAATCAATCAGTTTTGGGGGGCGCATATATGATGGAGTATATTTCAACGATTTCCTACTTTTTTACCAATGAAATGCGCCTGTTTTTGGGGCTTTTCCTTGTCGCAAAGGTGATGAACTTCCGGCCAAAAAGAATGTTACTGCTTTTGTCTGCGGCTGGCGGTGTTCTGGTAACAGCTCTACAAATAGCAGGATTGCCGACGATTGGTGTTTTGACTGTCGAATTGCTGGTGATAACTGCGGTTACATGGTATTGCCTGCGGGACAAGTTGAACCTTTGTCTGTTCCTGATTTTCTTTTATGAAGTCGGTGTCGGGCTATGGGATTTCCTGCTGCAAGCGGGTTTGGGCATCATGTTCCATTCGGAAAATTTTATCAATCCAAATGCTATGGAATACCTTGCCGGTATTTGGCTGGTACGTCTTTTGATGTTCATTGGTGCAATCACGCTGGTAAAGCAAGAACATCCAAACGCAGGGGCGCTTCGGGCTTTGTCTGTTCTCGTCATTCTGGGAATGTTTGGTGCTGTAACATTGTCGGAGCAGACCATCCTGCCGTTGAACGAAGATCAGGTAGGTACATGGATTATTCTGTCTATCATATTGCTGTTTGCAATCTTGTTCTATCGTGTCAACCAGCAGCGTGAAATGGAGGCGGAAATTGCAAAACTGAAACAGGAGCAGGCGGAAATTGTAGAGCGCGATTATCAGGCGTTGCGTCGTACTTATGCGGACAATGCCAAGTTGTATCACGATCTGCATAATCATATTGAGGCTATTTACCAGTGCCTTATACAAGGTGATACCAAGGAGGCGGTACGATATTGCGAGGACTTGCGAACCCCTGTCCGGCAAATTTCGCAAACAGTTTGGACGGGTGACAAAGCCCTTGATTATTTAATCAGCAGTAAAATGGCATTGGCCGAGCAAGAGCAGATCAAAACAAAGGTCAATATCGAATATCCCCATAATACCAATATCCGCAGCGTTGACTTAACAACCATTTTAGGAAATCTGCTGGACAACGCTTTGGAGGCAGCCAAAGCAGCCCCAGAGGGCTTACGTATCCTCAATCTGACAATCCGGCGGATTAACGCCATGCTCATTATCAAGGTAGAAAATGGATATGGCAACACGCCAATACAGGAAAACGGAAAGCTGCTGACTTCTAAAAAGGACAAAGCCTTTCATGGATGGGGACTGAAAAGTGTCCAGACAGCGGCGGATCGCTACGATGGAACCATTCGCGCCGATTACAAAGATCATGTGTTCCAATCCGTTGTCACCTTGTCTTTCCAGCCGGTCAAAACATCATAATCCTTGCTTCGACAAATGGTGGGCGGCCCAAAAGCTGCCTGCCATTTTTTCGTGGTCAAAAACCTACCATTCGTGGACATTCCCGCACGCAGGGGGCTTTTGGTGTATGCTTGCATTGTAAACAAGAAACCCAATGACATACAGAAATATAGGAGGTTGTTTGTATGCGTCACTTTTATTTTCGTTTGATCCTCGGCATCGTTTTTATCGGCTGTATGATTTACAGCTTCGTTACCATGAATATTCCGTTCGCTCTGCTGTATATTTTCCTCGGCGGCGTATTTTTGTATTCCGCCTATTCCATCTGGAAGAAAGAAAAAGATAATCGGAGGTAAGCGATATGAGCAGCACGACACTTCTTTCCCTGGGCAAATTAAGCGTCTGGTACACTGCCAATCATCCCGTACTTTCAGATTTTTCACTGGATTTGGGGACAAATGAAGTTGTCGGGCTGATTGGGCTGAACGGTGCCGGAAAAACGACCTTTATTAAAACCGTTGCCGGTTTATTGCCGAACTATCGTCTGGACAGCGCCGCATGGAACGGTCAGCCGTTCTCGTTCCGTGATAAGGCGTTCAAGCGGAGCCGATACATTGTTTTTGCGGAAGATCGGTCTTTTCAGTATTTCACATTCCGGGAATATCTGGCGTATGTGGCTGCGTCTTATAGCGTACCGCTGCCAGATGTGTCCGGGCTGGTAAAAGGCTTCCACTTCGAGGATTATACCGATGTTTTCTTAAAGGAACTGTCCACCGGCAATCTGAAAAAAGCCTATCTGATTACTGCGTTTGCCCTGCGGCCCAAGCTGCTGCTTCTGGACGAACCTGTGAACGGACTGGATTTTCAAAGCACAGAGTTTTTATACCAGATTATGGGAGGTTATAAGCAGTATGGGACACTCCTGTTTTCGTCCCATATCTTAGAAAGCATTTGTTTGACCTCTGACCGCGTACTGGTTTTGGAGCATGGCAGGATCAGCCAGACATTCACTGGCGCGGAGATTGCTGCCGGAAACATCCGGGAGGTGCTGGCCGATGAAGAACACCATTAAAGCACTCTCCAAACAGTTTTTGGGCGCAAAGTATGAGAGCGCCAGAAAAAGCCTGCTGGCTGCGGTTATCCTGTTTATCGCGGTCTATGCGGCTGAATTTCGGGTTGAGATTGCGCCATTTATTCTCTACCTGACTTCAACCTTTTTTACCGCCGGTATCATGTGGCAGTTGCTTACCGGGCGGCGGCACATGGAAGCGATGCTGGGGATGTTTATGCTCCCCTTTGATAACCGCAGCTTTGTCTTTTCCTATGTACTGGTGCTGGGAGCGCACACCCTGATTACGAAAACATTGCTGATCTGGGCACTGTTCTTCGCTGTTGCCTCATGGAGCGTATGGGAAATTTTTGTTGCGATTATCTGCGGCTGTATGGCGTGTGTGGTAACGGCGGCGGGGTATCGGATGTGCCGGAAAGGTCTTGCTGTGCTGCCAATCCTTTGGGCAGCCGGTATTTTGTCCGTTATTATGCTGGTACGCCAATGGGCAGCGGTTCTTCTTGCAGCGGTGGTAAGCATGATAGCTGCGGTGTTATATCTGGCCTTTGCGGATGCCTATGATTTTTACAGTGCTGGCGTTGCAAAGAAAGCCATCCGGCATACAGGCCGCACCGGGAACGTGTTCACCTACTTGATGCGCTATTTGATGGCGAACAAGACCTATCTTATCAACACTGCGGGCCTATGTGGGATTGCCTGCTTTCTGCCTCTGTTGTTCGGTGAATTTCAAGGACTGAATATGTTCCCTATCGGCCTTGTGATCCTTTGTCTAAACACCCCAATCTGTACGCTGCTGTCCTGCGACCCGGATTTGGAGCAGGCAATCCGTATGCTTCCCGGACAGACGGGGCGATTTTGTCGGAAGTATTGCTTGTTTATCTTTGCGGTCAACAGCATTGTCGCCAGCATCTACCTTTGCAGTTGGCAGATGGTAAGCGGTGGCCTTGATTTTGTCCATGTGGGGACACTTCTTATATTCGCTCTGCAAAGCGCCATTCTGTCGGTTATTCTGGAATGGAAGCATCCGATCCGTGGTTGGAAAACAGAAAGCGATTTGTGGCATCATCCCCGTAAATATCTTGTTCCGCTGATTATGCTGCTGGTTGCAGCATTTGTAGGCACATGGACATTGGCCCTTTGGATATGTGCTGCTGTTTTGCTGACGGAGTGCTGTGTTTTGCTTTTTGTTACAAGGAGAGGGTGACAATGAAAAATACAAGATGCTGCCCGAAGTGCCATTCGGAGAATATCGTGCGTGTGCCGGATAATCCGTCAAGATACACCAGCGGAAATAATATCTATACTACAACCGTGACCTTATTTGGGAAAATTCCAGTGATCCGCTATGTTTGCTGTAATTGCGGCTATGTAGAAAATTGGGTGGAGAACCGGCATGAGTTGGACAAGATCAAAAAGACATTTGGATAAGGAGGCGTTGCATGAGTTGGGACATTGAAGTACACGAAAAAGTCGTCTTGCCAATGAGATTTTCTTTCGTATTTTGCGTGGAGAGTATGCGTTGGGTGCAAAATTGCCTTCTTACATAGACTTTGCAAAAGAGGCTGGGAGCAGCCCGGAAACTGTCAGAAAAGCAATCCGGGAACTGCAACAGCAGGGAGTGGTTGAAAAGACGCGGCGGGGATATTTCGTAACCTCGGATAAAGCTGCCGTAATTACATTCCGGCAACAATACCTTGCATCCGTTGAGAAAGAGTATCACAACGCAAAGGAGAAAGTAGAAATCTAAAATGAGGCGATATACAAAACTACTTGATTCGGGCAATCCTAAAGGACAGCTTAAGAGAAAGCGCCGGACGCGGCGGCCTGCTGGCCCTGCGCCCGACGCTTTTCAACCGGGCCATACCCGGCTACCACAATAAAATTGAAATCTGAAAACACAGGCGGAAACGCCTTTTCCATATCTTCACGCTCTGTCACCCCTTTTCCGGCCTGATTTTGCGTACTTTTGCAACGGCCTTGCGTGCATTATACGGAATTGTTCGTCGGATTTGTAAGACGCTCATTAACCAAACCGGCGCAGATCGTTGACATATTTTTATCTGCATGGGATTTCATGCGTGTTTATTCCCTGCTGCTAAAGATAGGTATTTTGCTACTGCTGCTTGGTATTTTTTCAGTATGTAAGAATTTCTAAAGAGAAAATCCATTAAAGCATTTGCTAAAACAAAATTTTCAAAGGAGGTGGGCAATGGCTACCACAAGGCTGATGCCTTTGCATATCGGAGAGGGCCGCTCCTTCTCCACCGCAATCGAGGACATCATTGATTATGTAGAAAATCCAGAGAAAACCGACTATGGGAAACTGATTTATGGTTTTGAGTGTGATACCCGCACAGCGGATGCAGAATTTACTTTAGCCAAGCGGCAGTATATTAACCTGGAAAAATCCAGATGAAGATAAGTTGTTGACTTCATTGTGACTATAGTGTATACTGTGTATTGTAAAACATCACACTAACAGGAGGTGAGGAACTTGTGAAAATTGTAATCTCAAATACTTCTGATAGCCCCCTTTATCAACAAATCAAAGATCAAATTAAGGATGCTATTTTGAAAGAGGAACTGGTGGAAGGTGATCCGTTACCATCTATCAGAGTCTTTGCCAATGATCTGTCTGTTAGTGTACTTACAATACGACGGGTTTATGAAGAACTGGAACAAGAGGGATTTGTCACAAGCCAAGTTGGTATAGGAACTTTTGTGTCAACAAGCAATCTGGAGCTATTACGAGATTCTAAGCGCCGTCTCGTGGAACAAAAAATGCAGGATATGATTCAAACCGCAAAGTCGCTCAAAATTACTAAAGAAGAATTAAACATGATGATGGACATTTTGTATGAGGAGGGTTAATATGCAACCACTTTTAGTAGTAGACGGTCTTAAAAAGACTTATCCTAATTTTAAGTTAAACGAAGTGTCTTTTGCTGTTTATGAAGATTGTATTACTGGGTTTATCGGAGCAAATGGTGCTGGAAAAACTACCACTATACGCTCAATTCTGAATTTGATTTCGTGTGAGGCTGGAAGTATAAAATTTAAGGGCAAAGACACGAAAAAAGCAGAAAAGACTTTCAAAGATTCTATTGGCGTAGTATTTGATGAAGGTTTCTTTTATGACGAATTGACATTGACTCAGATGAAAAATCTTATTGCATCTTCCTATTCACAGTGGGACAATGGAGCCTATACACATTACTTAAATACTTTTTCTCTAAAGCCGGATCAAACAATTTCTTCTCTTTCACGGGGAATGAAGATGAAATTTTCGCTGGCGTTAGCTTTGTCGCATCATGCAGAGTTACTAATCATGGACGAACCTACAAGTGGCCTTGATCCACTTGTACGAAAACAGTTTATCGAAATACTGAAAGAATACATGGCTCAGGGCGGAAAAGCTGTATTTTATTCAACACACAATACTTCTGATTTGGATAAAGCTGCTGATATACTTGTAATGATTGACAACGGAAAAATTCTGTTTGAAGAAGATAAAGATATGCTGTTAGAAAGTCATCGGCTCGTGAAAGGAAAAGGTATATTACCCGCCGAAACTAAAAAGCTGTTCTTGAAAGTTGAGCAAGCGAAATATGGCTTTACGGGTGTTACAAATCAGGTAGAACAAACAAGAAGTATGTTCCCTGATGCTGTATTTGAACGAGTAACCGTTGAAGATATTATGCTTGCCCACATAAAGGAGGGTGAACCTATATGATTTTACAATTATTGAAAAAGGATTGTATCATAGCAAAGAATTATGTGGTTGCTGTTATTCTCATTGGGGTAGGTCTGCCTGTGCTTTTGGTCTGGCGACAGCCAGAAATGCTTGAAGTATTTGCGCTTCCCGGAGCTGTCTTTATCTCCTCTGTTGCATTTAATCTTGCTGTTTCTGAAAAGGAAAATAAGTATCCAAAAGCAACAGCTCTGCTTTGCGCTACTCCTTACAATAGAGGAAAATTGGTAGAGGAAAAATATCTGCTCTACTTTTTGATTTATCTTTATTGTTGCGTGATCTTTTGGATTGAAATGCAATTTATTCCTGAACTGGCTGCTATCGATTTTGGACGTTCTGCCGTCATTGTATTTTGGATTCAAGTTATTTGCATGGGTATATTTCTTCCTATTCAATATCGATTTGGGTATGAAAAAACAAAGTTGTTAGCGATGCTGTTGGTTATTGCTGGTCCTGTACTTATGAGTTTGGCTAATTCTATTGCAGTACCAGTAACAATTACTCAGCCGTTTTCTGCAGTTCCTGGCGCAATGTATATTGCGCTTTGGGTAATTGGTGGCACTCTTTGGATTTTCTCGATGCTTGTATCGAAGAAAATTTTTTCAAAGAAAGACCTATTTTGAGATACAGAGTAAGTAGAAAATGCCGGATGCGGCGGTCTGTTGACCCCACATCCGGCATTTTTCAACCGGCTATATAAAAATTTCAAAAGGAGGTGGACAATGGCGACCACAAGGCTGATGCCTTTGCATATCGGAGAGGGCCGCTCCTTCTCCACCGCAATCGAGGACATTATTGATTATGTAGAAAATCCAGAGAAAACCGACTATGGGAAACTGATTTACGGTTTTGAGTGCGATACCCGCACAGCGGATGCGGAATTTACCTTAGCCAAGCGGCAATATATCAACCAGACTGGCAGAGTCCGGGGTGCGGATGATGTGATTGCCTATCACTTCCGGCAGGCATTTAAGCCGGGTGAAGTGACGCCGGAGGAAGCCAATCAGATCGGCCAGGAACTTGCTATGAGGCTGACGAAGGGAAACAACGCTTTTATCGTTTGCACGCACATAGACAAGCACCATGTTCATAATCACATCATCGTGAGTGCAGTGAATCTGGAATGTACCAGGAAATTCCGTAACTTTTGGGGCTCTTCCTGGGCTTTGCGCCGGATCAGCGATAAGCTGTGTTTGGAGCATGGCCTTTCCATTGTGGAAGATCCCAAGCCCAGCCGCGGCCATTATGGGAAATGGCTGGGCGATGGAAACAAACCGCTCTCCTTTCAGAACCAGATCCGGCAGGCTATTGACGCCGCCCTGGAGCAGTGCCCCTCCACCTTTGAGGATTTCCTGAAAATTTTGGAAGCGTCCGGCGTGGAAGTCACCCGGCGCGGGAAATCTGTCAATTTTCGTGTCTCCGGGCAAAAGAAGCCTACTCGCTGCAACACTTTGAAAGGCGATCATACCGAGCAGGCCATACGGGAAAGAATTGCCGGAACCTATATTTCCTCTGTTCAGCCCAAACGGTCTCATTCTTCGGTGAGGATGCTGATTGATATTGACGCCGCAGTGCGGGCCGGTAAAGGCGCAGGTTATGAGCGTTGGGCCAAAGTGTTCAATGTGAAGCAGCTTGCGAAAGCTGTGGCTTACTTAAAAGAGCATGGGGATATGAGCTATGAGGACCTTCAAGCAAAGGCCCAGGCCACGACTTCCCGGTTTAATGAGCTTTCCACGCAGATCAAGGATATGGAGAGCCATCTATCTCAAAATGGAGAATTGCAGAAACAAATCGTCAACTATTCTAAAACGCGGGCTGTCTATATCGAGTATCGAAAAGCTGGTTACAGCAAAAAGTTCCGGGCCGAACATGAGACTGACATTCTGATCCATCAGGCGGCAAAGAAATATTTTGACAGCCTGGGTGTGGAGAAACTGCCTACCATAAAGGCTTTGCGGGAAGAATATGCCGAAGTGCTGGAGGCCAAGAGAAAAGCCTATGCGGAATATAAGCAGGTACGGGAAGAAATGCGGGAGCTGCAGAATGTGAAGGCCAATATTGACTATCTGCTGGGACCGTCTGCAGAAAGGGCACAGGAAAAAGAACATTCATAAAGAAACATTATTTAATGTCGCCTTCAGTAAATGCTTTGTCCAGAATAAACTCTGAGTGGAAGGACTATAAGAAATGACTGTGCCAGATTCTTTTTTATTGAGTGAACATTATTCATTGACTTTTCTAAATTTGGTGCTATAATAGTTGATTGAAAGGAGGTCGGACTTTATGAATGACCTAAAAGAAAAGTCAAAAGCTGCATTTAACCAGCAGGCTGCTACTTATGATACGGATATGAAAGGCCAGCACGCACGCTCCCTTTATCCTATCTTATTAGACCGATTATCGCACATTTCTTATCATTCTGCGTTAGATTTGGGATGTGGAACTGGTGAAATGATAAAACAGATTTTGCAGGCAGATAATTGCAAAGAATTGTATGGGATTGATCTATCTGAAGAAATGCTTGCAGTCGCAAAAAACAAGCTGCCAGATCAGGTCAAGTTGTTATTAGGAGATAGTGAATCACTTCCTTTCCCAGACAATTTTTTCGATGTTGTCTACTGCAATGATTCATTTCATCATTATCCGGCTCCGCAGAATGTATTAAGTGAAGTACAGCGGGTATTGAAACCGGGAGGCACATTCCTGATGGGTGATTGCTGGCAACCCTATATAGGACGCGTAATAATGAATTTTTATATGCGTCACAGCAAAGAAGGTGATGTGAAAATTTATTCCGAGACAGAAATGGTTTCGATGCTTTCAGAGTATTTCCGTGATGTATCGTGGGAGCAGATTGGAAATACTGCCTGTATTTCTATGGGTAAAAAATGATTGATATTCACTCATTGAATTTTCAAACTTGGCGTGCTATTATATAGAGAAGGGAGGGACGTATATGAGGATTACGAAAGAGCCGGAAGTGCGAAAGCAAGAGATTTTAGATACTGCGCTTAAATTATTTGGTGAGAAGGGATATGAAAAAACCTCTATCACAGATATAGCAAAAACAATCGGCGTGGCTCAAGGGCTATGTTATCGCTACTTTCCCTCAAAAGAAGCCTTGTTTGATAGTGCGATTGAACAATACGCAGATGTCTTAGTAGAACAGTTTACAAATATCGAAAAGAGCGATCATAAGACCTTGCGGCAAATTATCGAAGATATGCCGACCACGATAGAAGATAGAGACACAAAATACTATTCTGTTTTTCATGGTGCGGATAATAAAAAGTTCCACGATCAGCTTGCTCTTAAAGTCTGTGAAAAGCTGGTTCCATTTGTAGAAAGGCTGTTACAGGGTGCCCAGCAGAAGGGAGAAATCCAAGTAGATGATTTGCAAACCACATCCGTGTTTTGCGTGTACGGGCAACTTGGTATTCTGTTGGACAATAATTTAGATCAATCCGAAAAAGCGAAAAAAATCCGGGCATTTCTTATTTATGCGCTGCGCTTGTGAAGTATCCCCTACTGACTTTGGTAGGGGTATTTCAAAAACTAAAAGATGAATAGTGTTCATTCATTTATGATGGGAAGGAAGATAATATTATGCCAACAAAAATTGATTTTATAGGCGGGAATACGAAGCGTTGTCTTATGGCGATGGCGCTCCCGATGATTGCCGCCATGTTCCTCAATATGATGTATAACCTTGTAGACAGCCTGTGGATCGGAAACTTGCTCGGAGAAACGGCTTATGCCGCTTTGACAAACTCCACCCCTATTATTCTGATTTTAACTTCCGTTGCAATGGGAGCGACTAATGGTGTGTCGATCCTAATCTCCCAGGCGATTGGCGCAAAGGATAAGAAAAAGACAGATAGTTTGATTGCCACATCATTCAGCGTTGCGGTAGCTTTCTCCCTCCTTGTGACGATTTTGCTTGAGGCTTTTCTTCCGGGAATTTTGAAAGCTCTGAACACTCCGGCTGAAACTTATGATATGGCATACAGTTATCTGGCAATCTATATCCTTGGGTATTTGGCGGTCTACCTCTACCTTTATTTTACTGCTGTTTTGCGGAGCTTTGGCAATTCTATGTTTCAAGCTGTGGCGATGCTGGTATCAACGATTTTGAACGCAATTCTCGACCCTATTTTTATCCACTTCATTGGATTTCACGGTGCCGCGATTGCTACTCTGCTTTCTCAGGTAATTTGCTTGCTGTTCATGCTGGTCTATCTGAAAAAGAAAAAACTGTTCGCGTTCAAAATCTCTGCGTTTGATAAGAGCGAAGTATTGCCTCTTATTCAGAAGGCAATTTCTTCTGTCATTCAGCAAAGTATTCCGGCCATCAGCACAACTTTTCTCACCGCACTTGTCAGCACATATAGTGTCACAGCAATAGCGGCTTATGGGGTAACAGGAAAGTTGGAAACCATTCTTTTCTACCCTGCTATGGCCTTGAATATGGTCTTGACTACTATCATCGGACAGTGTGTTGGTGCGAATCGGTATGACCGTGCAAAAGACTATCTAAAATGTGCATTGAAATATGGCTGTGGTCTGCTGTTAATTCTTTCCGTGCTGGTAGTCGGATTTTCAAGGCAGCTTTCTGGCCTATTTGTCAGAAGTGAAGATGTCGCAGCCATTGTAGGAATATATTTTCTGATCGTCAGCGTGGGGTATATTCTTAACACGGTTACAAACTGCTATTTGGGTGCTCTCAACGGCATGGGGAAACCCTCAAATAGTATGTTTCTGATGATCTTCTATTACATTATTGTACGGATGCCTTTGGCTTATTTGCTTTCTTATTTAGGATTTGGCTTAAATGGAATTTGGGTTGCAGTATTGATTAGCCATATTGTAGCCAGTATTACAGCAGCTATTGTCGGAAGCAAAGGCTTTTCAAGGGCAAAAGAAGTGGCTGGCTCCAGGGAAAATTAACTGTACTGGTTTTAGAGGATTCCGGCAATCAAATTTGTAAAAAACTATTTGCCTTACACTCTCCCAACCAAAAGAAAGAGCTGGCTCAGTTCGTTCGTGGTTATGAGACTGGCGATATTCCTACAAACATCCCAAAGGAGGTGTGCCGCATGACCCTGACATCTTCCATGGAGGATTACCTGGAAGCCGTTCTTATAGTTCAAAAAAAGCGTGGATATGTTCGCTGTGTAAATGTGGCAGAGCAATTAGGTGTTACAAAGCCTTCGGTTAGCCGAGCTGTTAAAGAATTATCTAAATCCGGCCATATCATTAAAACTGAAAGTGGCACACTATCTTTAACAGAGGTCGGAAAGAATCTTGCTGAGCAGCTATATGAACGTCATTGCTTTTTTACCCAACATCTTATTGCAGCCGGTGTAGATCCTAAAATTGCGGAACATGATGCTTGTAACCTGGAACACGTTATCAGTGAAGAATCCTTTCAAAAACTAAAAGATGTTTTGGAGAACCAAGGAGGTGGTGATAACATGGGAAATTAGTTGTGTTGGATTTGGGAGATTCCGGGAATAAAATTGGTGAAAAACTCTTTGCCTTGCTTTCTCCCAACCAAAAGAAAGAACTGGCTCAGTTTGTTCGTGATTATGAGGCTGGCGATGTTCCTACTAATGTCCCATATACTACGATTTTTCAGGGCCGGTATTTTGTTCCAAAACAAGCGGATCAATCCTTGACAGAAATTCGGGAAGGTGATTTGTATTTTTGCTTAGAGCAGCGCCTCGTTACTGTGCGGGGCCAGGTGATTCCGCTGACAGTCAAGGAGTTTGAAATTTTTGCTTTACTTATACAGAATCCAAAGCGAGTGTTCACCTATGAAATGCTTCTGGATCTGGTATGGCATGAGGACTACACCTACTATTCCCGAAAGGCAATCAACAACCATGTAAGCAACCTGCGAAAGAAAATCAGGATTGCCCCGGATCTGCCGGACTATGTAAAAAGCGTCTATGGTGTAGGCTATAAAATCGATATATGAAAAAGGAAAGCTGCAGAGCAATTACAAACTCTGCAGCTTTCCTTTTGAAGATTTTTTAGCGTCCGCAGGACGCGTGGCCGTCACCGAAGGTGGCGATCTTGGGGGCTTGGGGGTTATCCCTCAACAAGCACTTTGACCGGTGCAATCCGGCCAAAATCGCAAAACATGTATATGTTTGCATTGCTTGCCGGCATGTGCTACAATGTAGTTATTCTCAGCTAACTAAAAGGAAATCTGATATGGAAAAAAACTTATTTGATTCAAGAACTGTTATAGTCAATACATCTACTACCAATACCAAATATCAAATGTCATGTGACACTGCAAATGGATTTATGCACTGCTATCATCTTTTTCCGGGTATAGACTTGGCGTATTCTACTTTTCAGGCATCTACCTGCAACATGAGAAGCAAAGCAATGCCAAACATTTTAGAAATAGCATATTGTCGCGCCGGAAGATTTGAATGTGAGTATAAGCATGGCTTTATTACCTACTTGGGTGAAGGAGATTTTGCTGTTAGTCTTCTATCTCCTGAACGAGAACCACCAGAATTTCCTATTGGATATTACGATGGAGTTGCGTTTATTATCGACTTAGATATAACCGGACTGATTTTTGAAAATATTGTGGAGGATGTTTCAATAAATCTGAAAGAATTGATAGATAAATTCTGTGTCGGCCACTGTTGTTCGGTTATTAAGACACCTCCCAATCTGCGTCATGTGTTTCAAGAAATCTGTGAAGTACGAGATACAGTTCCTATGGGGTACTTACGGTTAAAAGTATTGGAAAGTCTTTTTCTGCTTTCCCAGATGCTCCCGCAAGAGAATTTTGAGACTGCTGCATACTATTCTGCTAACCAAATCAAAAAAGTTAAAGCACTAAAATGTGAGTTGGCAAATCAATTAGATAGTCGAGAAACATTAAAAAGTATGGCGGATAGATATGGAATGAGCCTTACCGCCCTGAAAGACTGCTTCAAGGCGGTCTATGGAAAACCGATCCATGCATTTCAGCGCGAGTACAAAATGCAAGCTGCCACCAAGCTGCTGGTTACTACAAAGATGTCGATAGCAGAAATAGCGGGAATGGTTGGTTACGAAAATCCAAATAAATTTTCTACCGCCTTTAAGGAAATTATAGGGCGGTCACCCAGCGAATACCGAAAGAGCAGAAATTGATTGGCTTTTTGGATAGATTGAGGCTTCTTGGAGTGGAGCAATAATTCAATATGGGGTATTATAAGCTTTGTGGTTAGCTAAGTCTAACCGCAAAGCTTATTTTTTGTAGGAGGGATGTAGATGAGCAAGGCAACCAGGCGATTTATCGTCAATAAGATCCTTGAAATGCTGATAACGCTTGTTGTTGTTACGCTGATTTCTTTCCTGCTTGTGCGTCTTTCGCCTATTGATCCGGCAGAAGCGTATGCCCGCCGATCATTTGCTGCTTTTAGTTTTACAGACGAGCAGATGGAGGCGCTACGGGAGGATATGGGTCTCAATGAACCGCTGCCTGTGCAGTATGTTACATGGGTGCGCGATGCACTCCATTTAGATTTCGGAGAGTCCTTTGTCAGCGGACAGCCAGTGTTTGAAAAGGTCACGACAGCCATTGGAATAACAGTAACGATTGTTTTAATCTCTGCTGTTATCCAAGCAGTTTTCATTTTGCTGTTCGGATGCCTTTGTTACTTAACACGAAAACGAATGATTGGTCATGCACTGATTTTTCTGTGTATTGCCGGAGTATCCATTCCATCCTTTTTCTTTGCCAGCACCTACCTCGATATTTTTGCTGTCAAACTCGGCCTGACATCGGTGGTGGGGAATTCAGGGCTGATGCGGTATCTTCCTGCGGCGGTCTGTATTGCTATCGGATGTATTGCCCTATTCTCACCCATGCTGGCGAACAATATTGAGAAAGAGATGGAGCAAGACAGCGCATTCTATGCCCGGTGCAGAGGGCTCTCTGAAGGCAAAATCCTGTTGCGCTATGCGCTTCCCAGCGCAGTAGTGACGCTCCTCCCCAGCTTTTGTCAGATGCTCGGCCTTTGTATGGCAGGTTCTGCTATTGTAGAACGCGTATTTTCCTTGCCTGGACTGGGTTACCTAATTATTGACAGTGTGCTGTATCGGGATTCGCCAGTTATCCATGCAACAATTCTGTTCCTGGCGTTCTCGTTGGTGATGTTCAATATCCTCTCGGATGTACTGCGGCGGATCTTGCAGCGGGATACTTCTTCAAGAGAGGGGGCGAGACTATGAGGCGGACAAAACATATTCTCTCGTATGCAATCCCGATTGTAATATTGCTTTTTTTCCTGTTCGGATCGTTTTTTGCCCCCCACGATCCGACGGCCACAAATATTCGAGACAAATATCTGTCCAGCAGCGCAGAATATCCGTTTGGCACAGACGATTTTGGCCGCTGCGAGTTTTCGCGCATTCTTGAAGGAGGGAAAACAACTTTAGGTATTGTGCTGGTCGGATCGTCCATTGTCATTGTGCTTGGTATCTTTTTTGGCATCCTACTGGCAAAGACAGGGCGTCGCAGGAACATTCTTGCCGAGAGTATTTTGAACGCGGTTACAGCGATCCCGCCGGTGGCTTATCTAATTATCTTTATTGGTATTTGGGGGAACAGTATCCCCACCATGCTGGTGGCTCTGACAGCATCGCTGATCCTTCGCATGATTAAGCTGGTCAAAACTTTGATTGAGGTGGAGTATGACAAAGCATACATCATGTGTGCGATTGCCTGCGGCGCAAGCAAAATACGGATCATGCTGGTACATATCCTTCCTAATATTATCCGGGATATTGTGCAATTTATTTGCCTCTCCTGCGCGGAAATGATTATTGCCATTTCCGGGTTCTCATTCATCGGCCTTTCGCTGGGCGATGATGTGATTGATTGGGGCGTTATGCTTTCCGATGCCAGGGCTTTGGCAGGAACACATCCGCAGTTGCTTCTTTACCCGATCCTCTTTATCTTTATCAGCTCCCTATGCTTCAACTACTTGGGGAGGCTTTTAGAAAAGGAGGGAGCATGATGCTGGAGATTAAGAACCTGACCGTGAAAGTAAAGAACAATGCGCCGATTTTAAGAGGTGTATCTCTGTCTATTGATGAAGGGACTTGTATTGGGCTAACTGGAGCCAGCGGCTCCGGCAAAACCACTTTGATTAAATCCATCATGGGGATGAATGGCGGTGATCTGGAGGTTCCGCAAGGGCAAATTCTGTTGGATGGCGATGACTTATTAAAGCATTCAGCAAAAGGACGCCGAGGCCTTTGCGGGAAAACCATAGGATTTATTCCACAAAATCCTATGACTGCTTTTTTTCCACACGCAAAGATGGATCGACAAATTATTGAAACACTCCGTATGCACACAGGTACGGATAAAAAACAGGCTCGTGAACTTGCGGAAAATGTACTGCGGCAAGTCAATCTGACCGATACAAAACGAGTGCTACGCGCATATCCCGGTGAACTATCAGGTGGTATGCTTCAACGAATTGCTATGGCTTTGATTTTGGGAACAAAACCAAAATATGTATTGGCAGATGAACCAACCAGCGCCCTTGACGAAGCAAATCGGGACTTGTTGCTGGAACTCTTGCGGGAGTATCAGAAAAACGCTGCTATCCTTTTCATTTCACATGATACTGAGGCGATGAAGGCGTTATGCTCAATTACGCATGTGATGGAACATGGGGAAATTATCGAAACCCAGGCAACCGAGCAGTTGTTTATCAACCCGCAGCAGCCGTGGACCAAACGCTTTGCCGAGGCGGCTTGCCACCGGGAGGAGGTGAACTGGAAATGGACCGCATTGAATTAGATAACCTCACCAGAACCTACTATGACGCGCAGGGGGAAACATTCTGTGCATTGGACCACGCCTCCCTGGTATGGGAGCAAGGCCATAGTATTGCAATCATGGGAGAAAGCGGCAGCGGAAAAAGCACCCTGGCCCGATTGATGATTGGACTTGAGCGCCCCTCTGAGGGACGCGTCCTCATCAATGGCATAGATACCACAAAATGGGGTCTGCGGGAATGGCGAAAGCATAGGGGGAAGATCCAGGCGGTGTTTCAGGACGCAGGCGGAACCCTGAACCCGGCATGGAGTACATCCAAAAATGTAGAGGAAGCCCTTGTGAACCTGACGGATCTTTCTTCCACGCAACGGAAAAGCCGTATTGCTGAATTGATGGGACAAACGGGGCTACAAAAAAGTCTTTTGGATACTCCGGTCAGAAAACTGTCCGGTGGGGAACAACGGCGGCTTGCTTTGTTGCGCTCCCTATCTATCTCCCCGGAGTTTTTGATTTTAGATGAAGTTACCGCTGGCCTTGATTTAATTTCAACAGAAGCGGTCCTTCAACTTTTGGAAAAATATGAGCAGGAACATGACTGCGCTTACTTGGTCATTACCCATGACCTTCAAGTTGCCTCGCGGCTCTGCGAGGTCATTTATGAGATCGAACACGGCAAAATTACTAAAAAAGCCGTTCGATAAATACAAGAACAAAGAAAGGAATGAAATGAGATGAAACGAACCAAACGAGTTTTGGGTCTTGCTCTTGCCGCCGTTATGTGTATAGGCCTGCTTGCTGGCTGTGGTGAAAACCCCAGCAGCAGTGACACCGCTGATGATGCAAGCGGAGCGGAAACGAGCGAAAAGGTCCTGAACATCGCCACGATTGGCGAAACAACAACCCTTTCTCCCCTCTATATGATTGCGGATAACCGCCCCACTCAGAAGCTCCTATATGAGGGCCTGGTGAAATATGTGGATGGGGAGATCCAGCCGGTGCTGGCGGAAGATTGGGAACTGAGTGAAGATGGCACACAGCTTACCTTTTATCTGCGGCAGGGTGTGACCTTCCATGACGGGGAACCCTTCAATGCAGAGGCGGCGATTGCTAATATTGAGTCTTGGCACATCAATCCTTCTTTTGCATCGCTGCCCGGTGTTGTCAACTATACCAATATTGAGGCGGTGGACGAATACACCATCCGCTTGACCTACGATACACCGTACTTTGCATATATCAATGATTTTTGTTGGCCGGATGTATGCACTATGATTTCTCCCAAACTGATTACCCAAGGCGATTTCCAGACAGTCAACGGGTATGCCGGAACCGGGCCTTACATCTATGACGAATATGTGGCCGGCCAGTACACCACCTTTGTACGCAATGAGAACTACTGGGGTGAACAGCCCTATTACGACAAAATCGTTGCAAAGTACATCCCAGACAATGCCTCTCGTGTGCAGGCGCTCCAAACCGGCGAAATCGACCTGATCTATGGATCGGCTGAATTGAGCTATGAGGACTACAATCAGGCGATTGCTATTGATGGGATTGAAGGAAAATTTGCTCCTTCCGGCTCCACAGTCCGCAATATCATTCTGAATTTCAATGGAAATCTGTCTGATTTGAGTGTGCGCCAGGCCTTGGCGTATGCCATTGACAAAGAGGCAATTTCCGAGGGCCTGACCTATGGCTATGAGCCTGTGGCTGATACCATTGTACCTGATGGAACTCCATACTCGGATATTTGCGGCACGATAGATTATACCTACAATGTGGATCGTGCCAATCAGATTCTTGACGAGGCCGGATGGGCCATGAACGAATCCACCGGAATCCGGGAAAAGGATGGGACTCCGCTCCATGTGGTCTTTACCTGCCCCACGGATGACAGCACCATCGGTTCCATCGCAACTTTGATCCAGAGCCAGCTTGCTGAAGTTGGAATTGAAGTTGAGATCAAGAGCATGGAAAAGATGGAATGGTACGCAAGCTATATGGAACCCACGGGATGGGATATTACCGCTATGACCGCAGGTTTCTTCAATTATGCCATGCCGCAATGCTGGTTCTCTGCGATGATGGCTCAAATGCCAGAAGATGTTTCCATTCCGCTGTTAGACAACTCTGATGAGTTTATTTCCGCATTGAGCGAGTTTAAGACCTGCAACGATGATACCCGGCTGCGGGAGCTGTTTGAACTGCTCATCAATACAGATCTTGACCAGGTGCTGGATGTTCCTCTCACTCATCAGATGGATATGATTGTCTACAATACGGACAAGATTGCAGATTATAACTTTGCTTCTGATTATGCTTTCCTGGATGTGACACAGATCACTCCGGCAGAATAACATAAGTTTTGCGATGCGGGGTGGTCGGGAGGAGCCGACTGCCCCGTATTGCTTTAATGGAGGGTAAGAGATGATGAAACAGACACCATCGCCAGTCAAGCGGTTATGGGAACTGGCTGGCGCACATCGGAGAGCCTACGCGCTCTCCATCATCCTGGCTATCTTGGGCGTGGCCTGCGGGATGGTCCCATACTTCGCCATCGCTTATATCATGCTTTGTCTGATTGATGGCGTGACTGCCCTAAACACTTATGCGCTGTGGTGCGGTGTAATATTGCTCGGCTTCACACTAAAACTGCTCTTTTCTACCCTTTCGACAACCGTATCTCATACCGCGACATTCCAGACTTTGAAAGAAGTCCGTATTAAAATTGCCGACAAACTCTCACGGGTGCCAATGGGTTACATCATGGATCAGTCCTCTGGCCGGTTCAAAGATGTCATCGTTGATCGGGTAGAGAGCATGGAGCCGATCCTCGCACATCTGGTGCCGGAGATGACATCGAATCTGTTCGTCCCGCTGTGTATTATTGTCTATCTGTTTATTTTAGACTGGCGCATGGCACTGGCTTCTCTTGTGACCCTGCCCATTGGTTTTCTGTGCTATATGGGAATGTCACGGGGGTATAGCGAACGATTTTCCGGCTTGATGAAACGGGTTCAAAAAATGAACGCCACGATTATTGAGTATGTAGGCGGTATTGAGGTTATCAAGGCATTCAATCAGTCGGCCAACTCTTATCAGAAGTATTCCGACGCGGTCAATGACGATGCCCGTTATGCGGTTGACTGGATGAAGGACACGCAGTTGTTTATGTCTATGAGCAATACGATCTGGCCCAGTGTTTGGTTGGCAGTTCTTCCCATTGGTGCAATTTTGTATCAACATGGAACCCTGTCCGCTCCGGTTTTTCTGACTATTATGATTTTGTCCCTGGGTATTGTCGGCCCGATTTTGGGAGCGATTAAATTTACTGACAATATTTCACAGCTTGGCACGATTGTTGGAGAGGTTGGAAATCTGCTGGATGCCCCGGAAATGGTGCGGCCGGACCACGATGCTGATATTCACGACCTTGCTATTCACTTCCAGGATGTTTCCTTTTCTTATGACCTGAAGGCCCCGAAGCCGATATTGGACCATATCAATCTGACAATACAACCTGGAACGATGACAGCTTTAGTAGGGCCTTCCGGTTCTGGTAAGTCAACGATTACTAAATTGATTACTGGCTTTTGGGAGGCAACATCCGGCGTGATTACTCTTGGCGGGGTGGATTTGAAGAAGATTCCCCTGTCGCAGCTTTCCTCTTATGTGTCTTATGTATCGCAGGATAATTACCTCTTTGATGAAAGTATCCGTGAAAACAT